>JACCEB011535211.1_pt1 | contig 69095 bp, 65 predicted proteins | sample 7454761 | NCBI WGS metagenome assembly JACCEB01 (sample SAMN15323454, study PRJNA562643) | freshwater metagenome | isolation source: river surface water | place: USA:Blue River Watershed | collected 2017-08-18 | reverse complement strand
GCTACACGGCAGAGGCCCGTGCAGGGGAATTGCTGCTTGGCCTGGAGTTTCCCGTTGAACAGCATCAGTTGCCCATGCGTGAGATTGCGCCAGGCTGGAAGCTTCGCGTATTACTCGCGCAAGCACTTTTTTCTAACCCAGATGTTTTGTTGCTTGATGAACCAACTAACAACCTCGACATCAATACCATTCGCTGGTTAGAAGACGTGCTCAACGGTTATCAGAGCACCATGATTATCATCAGCCACGATCGACATTTCTTGAATCAGGTTTGTACCCACATGGCCGATCTCGATTTTGGCGAGCTGCGGGTCTATCCAGGTAATTACGATGATTACATGTTGGCTTCGACGCAGGCGCGGGAGCGTGTTTCAAGTGCAAACGCGAAAGCGAAAGAACGTGTGACCGAGCTACAAGACTTTGTGCGGCGCTTTTCAGCCAACAAGTCGAAGGCACGTCAGGCTACCTCACGTCTGAAGCAGATTGACCGTCTGAAGTCTTCGCAGATTGAGGTCAAACCGTCCTCGCGTCAAAACCCGTTTATTCGTTTTGAGCAACTCAAGATTTTGCATCGCCAAGCCGTGACCTTGGAACATGTAGCCAAAGCGTTTGATGCTCCTGTCATCAAGCCTTTTTCTGCCATGGTCGAGGCCGGTGAGAAAATTGCAATTATTGGTGCGAACGGCGTCGGTAAGACGACACTGTTGCGTATGCTTGCTCTTGATCTTGCGCCGGACAAAGGTACAGTTAAATGGTCGGAGAATGCGGATATCGGTTACATGGCACAAGACGTGTCCGAGTTATTTACCGATAAAGATAGCAACCTGTTTGAATGGATGACGCATTATCGCCAGCCAGGTGATGACGATCAGTCCATTCGCTCGGTCTTGGGACGCTTGCTGTTTTCAGCAGATGATTTGCCCAAAGCCCCATGCGTGCTTTCTGGTGGCGAGAAAAACCGTATGACCTTTGGTCGCCTAATGCTCAAGCGGCATAACGTCATGCTGCTTGACGAGCCCACTAACCACCTGGATATGGAATCGATTGAGTCTTTGCAGCTCGCGCTAGATAAGTACAAAGGCACGTTAATGTTTGTGTCGCATGATCGCGAGTTTGTCTCTGCATTGGCGACACGGGTTTGGGAAATTCAGTCCAATGGTGAAGTAACGGATTACCGTGGTCCTTACGAAGAGTATCTCGCCTCCAAAGGTGTTGATCACTAATAGTCGGGCAGCGTTGACGCAATGATTATTCTTGGGTTTGAAAGTTCGTGTGATGAAACAGGTGTCGCGCTTGTGTGCACCGAGCGTGGTCTGCTGTCTCATGCACTACACACTCAGGTTGCGATGCATGCGGCGTATGGTGGCGTCGTGCCAGAGCTTGCGTCTCGAGATCATGTCCGCCGTGTGGTTCCTCTCACGCGGACTGTGCTTGATCAGGCGGGTCTAGCACTGTCTGATGTCCAAGCGGTCGCGTATACGGCTGGACCAGGGCTTGCTGGCGCCTTGTTAGTTGGGGCCAGTGTTGCGCAGTCGATTGCCTGGTCGCTCAATTTGCCGGCTATTCCAATCCATCACCTTGAGGGACACTTGCTGTCACCTCGCATGGCAGATCCGTGTCCCGAGTTTCCGTTCGTGGCGTTGCTTGTGTCTGGCGGTCATACCCAGTTAATGCGGGTCGATGATGTCGGTGCCTACACCTTGCTCGGCGAGACTCTGGATGACGCAGCGGGTGAGGCCTTTGATAAAACGGCCAAGCTGCTTGGCTTAGGCTACCCCGGGGGGCCGGCATTGGCGCGACTCGCAGAGCAAGGCGACCCTGAACGTATTGCTTTGCCTCGTCCCATGTTGCACAGCCATAATCTGGATTTCAGTTTTAGTGGACTTAAGACTGCGGTGCTGACGCGCCTGCGAGATGCGCAGCCTTTAGAGGGCCAACTTGGTGATGCCGTTCGGGCCGATCTTGCTGCAGCAACGCAGGCTGCGATCGTCGATGTGCTAGTTGCGAAATCGGTCTCCGCCCTCGAGCAGACTGGGCTCACGAGGCTGGTCGTATCGGGTGGCGTGGGCGCCAATCGACTACTGCGGCAGCGGCTCGCGCAGCGCTTGGCAAAGAAACGGGCTCAGGTCTTCTTTCCACCGCTCGAGTTTTGCACGGACAACGGCGCCATGATCGCTTTCGCAGCTGCTCAACGCGTGTCCAGAGGGCTGGTGGATATGCAGGCTGCACAGGCACATGGCTTCGATGTCCGCCCACGCTGGGATCTTGCCGCTATTTAGCGGTTTTTTTTGAACCCAAGCGTGGCTCAGTACCCTGAAGCAGACGACTGATGTTTGCCCGATGACGGTAGAGCAGTAACAAACCCATGGCAGAGATTGCGAGACTCATGGGTACATTTGCCTGCCAAAAATACTGTCCGGCCAAGATGTAAGTCAATGGGGCCAGTATCGCGCTAACAATCGCTGCAAGTGATGAATACCGAAAAATGACTGCGGTACCAATCCATGCGATTGCTGTAATCAAGGCCATGAGAGGTTGAACCGCGATCAGGATGCCGAAAGCCGTTGCGACCCCTTTTCCTCCTTTGAAACCCAGGAAGAGGGGGTACAAATGTCCGAGAAAGACTGCGAGGGTGACACAAGCGAGTGTAGCGGGCTCTTGCACGAGGCCCGAGGCCAACCAAACGGCGAACCAGCCTTTGGCTGCATCGCCGATAAGGGTTAGGAGGGCCGCAGCCTTATTTCCGGTGCGCAGTACGTTGGTAGCGCCTGGGTTGCCTGAGCCATAAGATCGAGGGTCCGCAAGCCCAAACAGCTTGCTGACGACAACAGCAAAGGGGATAGAGCCTATGAGGTACGCGCCAATCACTAAAGCCGTAGTAAACAACCAGTCGTTTGCAAGGCTCATGCGCTGATATTCCCGAATTGAATTCTGATGATCAGATTCTAGCGCGACCTGCCAATCGCTCACTAAATAGGGGGATATTCGCTTGGTAGCGAGTACAATTCAGCCTGTTCCATAAAAGGTATTTAGTGCCCGCGTATGCATATTTTGGTCTCAAATGATGACGGCTACACCGCTCCAGGGATTGAGGCCTTGGTGGACGCATTGCGCGACTTAGCTGAAATCTCTGTAGTAGCCCCCGAGGTTAATCACAGCGGTGCTTCAAACTCCCTAACATTGAGTCGGCCTTTGGTTGTACGAAAGGCGGCGAATGGGTTTACATATGTAAACGGTACGCCCTCGGATTGCGTGCACGTTGCACTAACCGGCTTGCTTGATCGCCGTCCAGATTTGATTGTGTCGGGTATTAATAATGGCGCGAATATGGGTGATGACACCCTGTATTCTGGCACGGTTGCTGCAGCGGCCGAGGGGTATCTTTTTGGCATCCCCTCGATTGCTTTTTCTCTTGTTTCAAAAGCGTGGTCAAATCTGGATGCTGCGGCGCAGCAGGCGCGTGCGATGGTTGCGCATCAGCTCAAGCATCCACTTGCCGGTCCAGCGCTACTGAACGTCAATATTCCAGACCTCCCATCGAGCGAGATCATGGGGATCCAGGCTACTCGGCTCGGTAAGCGCCATCCCTCTCAGCCCGTTATTCCAACAACCACGCCCTCCGGTGAGACGGTTTACTGGATTGGGCCTTCGGGCGCGGCGAATGACGACTCGGAAGGCACAGATTTTTATGCCTTGCAACGTGGGTACGTGTCAGTGACACCTCTGAGGCTTGATTTGACCCAACAGGGGCAAGTCAGTCAGGTCGAAAAATGGGTGAAACCACTGTGAGCGAACACAGTCGTCACAAGCCGTCGGTCGTACCCAAGGGTTTGCATGGGATTACTGCGACCAACAGCAACACCAAGATATCTGCGTCAAGGATACGTGTCGCTTCGACACCGACTCAAGCCGAAAGATCGCCAAGCGCCAACTTGGGGCTGAACTCAGAGCGGATGCGCTTTGTGATGGTTGAGCGGCTCATGGCTCAGGGGATTACCAACGATCGCGTGCTTGCAGCCATGCAGCTCGTCCCAAGACATGCCTTTGTGGACGGCGCCCTTGCAAGTCGAGCCTATGACGACGCAGCTCTGCCAATAGGTCACAGTCAAACCATCTCTCAGCCTTGGGTTGTCGCCCGAATGGTTTCTATCGCTTCAGAAGTTCCTGGTGCCACACGTGTGCTTGAGGTCGGCACAGGTTGCGGCTACCAAGCGGCGGTGATGGCGCAAGTTTTTTCTCAGGTGTACTCGATTGAGCGTATTCGGGCGTTGTACGATATGGCTAGAGAACATTTGCGTGCGTTGAAGCTTGCGCGGATTAGACTCACTTATGGTGACGGAATGGTCGGCTTGCCGGCAGCTGCACCTTTTGATGCGATCGTCGTTGCGGCTGCTGGGCTGAAAATCCCGCAGGCTTTGATGAGCCAGTTAGCAGTGGGTGGCGTGTTGATTGCACCGGAGGGTTCCGGTACGCAGCGCTTGGTCAAGATTCAGCGCACGGGTGCGACGAATTGGGAAAGGCAAGAACTTGAAGAAGTGAGGTTTGTACCGCTTAAAGCTGGGGTGCAGACGTGATGACACAGGAGAATAGTATGCAGGGTGGCTACATGTCCCACGACAAACAGGTTGCAGTCAGCGCAACACGCACTAGCCGTGGTGCGACGCGATGGATGATGGTGGCTTGTGTTGCAGCAGTCGCGTTTGTGAGTGGTTGCGCTAACCAGTCTGGATCGCGTGCGCCTGTGACGGACCTGAGCGGTTCCTCGACCTCGTCGGCGACTACTTACACGGTGAAGGCGGGCGACACTCTGAATAAAATTTCCCGAGCAACTGGAGTCCCTGAGGCGACCATTGCAAGACTCAACAAAATTACAAACCCAAATTTGCTGGTAGTGGGGCAGGTATTGCGCCTCTCCGATGGTTCTGCTGCCGCAGTGGCACCTAGACCAAGCGGGGCTGCGATGTCGCGTCCAGCCCCACAAGCCTCTCCCACTACATCAAGCGAAAGCTCGCCGCCCGCACGTGCTGCGGATGCGGGAGTCATTAATTGGGGCTGGCCTGCAAAGGGCAAAGTGATCCAAGGTTTCACACCCGCGACAAAAGGGATTGATATCGCAGGTGCTGCCGGGGATGCGATCGAAGCCGCAGCAGGGGGCAAAGTCATGTACGCCGGCAATGGCGTGCGTGGTCTAGGCAACCTGGTCATCATTGAACATAGCGATGGCTTCATCACGGCCTATGCGCACAATCGGACGTTGCTCGTGAAAGCCGGGCAAGAAGTTAAGAAGGGTTTCAAGATCGCAGAGATGGGACAAACGGATACGACCTCTGTACGCCTGCATTTTGAGGTGCGCCGCCAAGGAACGCCTGTTGATCCCTTGCAGTATTTGCCCTCACGTTAATCGGCTCTGATGACGCCCACTCTCGTCTTTGACCTAGAAACAATTCCTGACATTGTCGGGTTGCGCCGCTTAAATGGTTGGTCCGAGGATGTTCCGGACAGCGAGGTGGCAACTCGTGCGTTCGCAGCCCGTAAAGAAGTGACTGGAAGTGATTTCTTGCCGCTACATTTACATCGGGTTGCGGTGGTCGGCTGTGTATTTCGTGATGACCAAGGCTTTCGGGTGAAGTGTCTGGGGCAGGAAGATGACCCGGAGCCAGCGCTTCTGTCTGGATTTTTTAAAACTATTGAACGCTACACACCTAAGCTCATCAGTTGGAACGGCTCTGGGTTTGACCTACCTGTTTTGCATTACCGCAGTCTGATTCACGGCGTCGCTGCCCCGCGCTATTGGGATATGGGCGAAGAGGACCGCGATTTCAAATACAACAACTACTTGAGTCGTTACCACACGCGCCACCTCGATTTGATGGACGTACTGGCAAAGTACAACGGCCGTGGGAACGCTCCGTTAGATGATTTGGCAAAGCTTTGCGGCTTTCCTGGAAAGCTTGGCATGGATGGCAGTCAAGTATGGAATGCGTGGACGGACGGGCGCGCAGCGCAAGTCCGTGCTTATTGTGAAACCGATGTGGTCAACACCTGGCTCGTATATTGTCGCTTCAGGCTGTTGCGTGGTGAGCTCGACACCAAGTCCTATGACGCGGAGATTGCGCTCGTGCGATCGACACTCGAACAAAGTACGGAGCCTCACTGGGCAGAGTATCTTGCTGCATGGAAATGAATCAATTTTTCCATGTGTAATTTTTGATAGGAGCGTTCGCAATGCGTCGCATTTCTACAGTTTCAATCTGTTCGGTTAAACGCATTATCGCTGTCGCAACGTTGTTCTCATTGTGCTGGCTCGGCACGACACATGCGCAGACCGCCGCCCCTAAAGCACCAGGCACGACGGCTCAAACCAGTGCACAGCCTTCGATGGGACTGATTCCAGCGCTTGTGATTGCGCAACTCGAGCTCAATCCAGATCAGAAAGTGAAGTTAGATGCCGCACACGATGCGCGCCGTATCATGTGGTCCGCCAACCGTAGAAGCCGTCAAGCTGAGTACGCGGGCCTCACAGAGTTGCTCAATAAGAACGCGTTTGATCCACGCGAGGCTGTCGCCCTGCGCAAGAAGACGCGCGCTGCGATTGATGCACGCTTCGATACGGTCCAAGAAAAATGGCTTGCTTTTTGGGATGCCTTGAATGAGGGGCAACGCAAAGTGCTGGTGAATTACATGAAAGAGCAGCACATCAAACAGGGTACTGCGTCCGCTGCGCGCGCTAAACCCTAGGCCTGCATCCTCATAAGTGCCTATTTAAGAACTCCAATTCGTTTTTTTATCATGACATCAGATGTGTTGCAGGTCGATACGCTCGACCTTGAAGCCCGTGGTATTGCTCGGCGGGACGGCAAGGTTATTTTTATTGAAGGCGCGCTGCCTACCGAGCGTGTCAGTGTGCATACCTTCAGACGCAAACCCTCGTATGAAATCGCGCGGGTCGAGCAGATTCATCGTCCAGCTGCTTTAAGAGTGACGCCGCGTTGTCCGCACTTTGGTGTGTGCGGTGGATGTCTGATGCAACACCTAGAGCCGAGTGCACAGGTCGCTATTAAGCAGCGTGCCCTCGAAGATGGCTTGTCGCATTTGGCCAACGTCAAGGCAGCACGTATGCTTGCGCCTTTGCACGGTCCGTATTGGGGCTACCGATATCGTGCACGCCTCGCTGTACGTTGGGTTGCAAAAAAAGGGACTGTTCTGGTTGGGTTCCATGAGCGCAAGAGCAGTTTTGTTGCAGATATTCGAACGTGTCATGTTCTTCCGCCACATGTCGCAGCATTATTGTTGCCGTTGCGCAGTTTGATGATGTCCATGTCGGCACCCGATCGGTTTCCGCAGATCGAAGTCTCGGTAGGGGAGGCTGTGACCGCTCTGGTTTTGCGCCATTTAATGCCACTGACAGAGAGTGACCTGGCGCATTTACGTCGTTTTGCTAGCGACCACAATATTCAGTGGTGGTTGCAGTCCAAGGGCCCTGACACTGTTCACGCACTTGAACCCGAGCACGAGACTGCATTGACCTATACGCTCCCAGAGTTCGGGTTGACGATGCCCTTTAGGCCAACCGATTTCACGCAAGTTAATCATCAAATAAATCGTGTGTTGGTCTCGCGTGCATTAACCTTGCTTGAGCCTGAACCGACCGATCGTATCGCTGATATGTTTTGTGGTTTGGGTAACTTTACTTTGCCGCTTGCGACGAAGTGTCGCGAGGTTGTCGGTCTTGAAGGTAGTCCGACCTTGACCCAGCGCGCTCAGAGCGCGGCAAGCACCTACGGCTTGAAGCACGTGAGTTTTTCGACGCTCAATTTGTTTGAAGTGTCTGCTGACTGGCTGCAGTCGCTGGGGTACTTTGACCGCATGCTCATCGACCCGCCGAGAGAAGGGGCGTTGGCCCTAGCGCAAGCCTTGGTGCAAACGCCCGCAGAGCAACGCCCGCGTCGTATCGTATATGTATCTTGCAACCCGGCTACGCTTGCGCGTGACGCTGCGATTTTGGTGCACGAAGGTGGTTACCGTCTCAGTAGCGCCGGCGTGGTCAACATGTTCCCGCATACGGGGCATGTTGAATCCATCGCCGTGTTCGACCTCTAATCAGGAGAGCGCAGCCAAAATAGTTTGTGCTGCCCGTCGAACTTGTTCGGGAGCTGTGCCGCCAATGTGGTTGCGTGCGGCGACGGAGCCTTCTAGCGTCAAGACAGCGTGCACATCGTCTTGGACTGAAGGATGGAATTTTTGTAATTCCGCCACGCTTAAATCGGCTAAGTCACAGCCTTTTGTTTCGCATTCACGCACTGCATGGGCCACCGCCTCATGGGCGTCACGGAAAGGTACGCCGCGCTTGACGAGGTAGTCTGCTAAGTCGGTTGCAGTCGCGAAACCTTGCAAGGCGGCAGCGCGCATATTGTCCGCTTTGACTGTGATGCCAGGAACCATGTCTGCAAAGATGGTCAACGTGTCGCGCACAGTATCCGCTGTATCGAACAATCCTTCTTTGTCTTCCTGATTGTCTTTGTTATAGGCTAGTGGCTGACCTTTCATCAAGGTTAGCAGCGCTACAAGGTGGCCATTCACACGCCCGGTTTTACCGCGGGCAAGTTCAGGCACGTCAGGGTTCTTTTTTTGCGGCATGATTGAACTGCCGGTACAAAAACGATCGGCAAGATCGATAAAGCCTACGCGCGGACTCATCCAAATCACGATTTCTTCGGACAGACGCGAGATGTGCGTCATGATCAACGCACATGCACTGACAAATTCGATTGCGAAGTCCCGGTCAGACACGGCATCGAGTGAGTTCAGGCAGACGCCGTCAAACCCGAGCAGTTTTGCAACCAGTGGTCGATCGATTGGGAAGCTCGTACCAGCAAGCGCGGCTGCGCCCAAGGGTAGGACGTTGACGCGAGTGCGGCAGTCGATCAGGCGTTGGGTGTCGCGTCCGAACATCTCGGCATAGGCAAGGAGGTGATGGCCGAACGTGACAGGTTGTGCCACTTGCATGTGCGTAAAGCCAGGCAATATGGTGCCCGCGTGCTCAAGTGCGACCGTTGCAAGTGCGCGACGCAGTTGTGTCAGGAGATCAACCAGTTGATCAATTTGATCGCGTAACCAAAGTCGGATGTCGGTTGCGACCTGATCATTACGGGAGCGTCCCGTGTGCAGGCGTTTACCGGCATCGCCAACTAGTTCGACGAGTCGTTTTTCGATATTGAGGTGAACATCTTCGAGATCAAGCAGCCACGTAAACGTTCCAGCCTGAATTTCGCCTTGAATTTGGGCCATGCCGCGTTCGATATCCGCACGGTCTTGCGCGCTAATTACTTTAACGGTTTCAAGCATCTGGGCATGCGCGAGCGAGCCCTGGATGTCGAACATCGCCAGTCGTTTGTCAAAGTCGACCGAGGCCGTATAGCGTTTGACGAGGTCTGAAACGGGCTCGGAAAAACGCGCAGACCATGCCTGTGCTTTCTTGTCAAATTGGCTTTGATTGGAGTTTGGGTTATTTTTCATAGGGATAAATTATAGAACGGGGGCTTTAACCCTGTGTCCATGCGATAATTTTTTAACATTACAACTCGTAGAAACCGGAATCAACATGGCTGCGGTAAGGGTCTGCATTGCGCAATTGAACGCTTTGGTAGGGGATTTGGCTGGAAATGCCACCCAAGTCCTTGAGGCTGCTCGTGGCGCCTACGAGCAGGGTGCGCGCGTGCTCCTGACGCCTGAACTCATGCTAACCGGTTATCCGCCCGAGGACTTACTGTTACGCCCCGCATTTGTAGAGGCTTGCGCAGGCGCGCTCGAGCAGCTTTGTCAGGACTTGGCAACCCTTAAGGGCATGCATGTGTTGGTGGGCCATATTGTTGCGACCCCTGCGGGGCTGCGCAACGCGGCTTCGGTTTTGTGTGATGGAATGGTGCTTGGCACTTATTTCAAACGAGAATTGCCCAATTATTCTGTTTTCGATGAAAAGCGTTATTTCACGCCTGGCGACCAGGCCTTGGTTTTTGTCGCTGGCGGGGTACGTTTTGGCGTAAATATTTGCGAGGACATCTGGCTCGCTGGGTCGGCAGATCAAGCACGTTCCGATGGCGCACAGGCCCTGTTAGTGCTAAATGCTTCACCTTTCAGTGTAAGCAAGCAAGCGCAGCGTGCCGGCATTGCGCAACGTTGCGTGCAGCGCACTGGTGTGCCGTTGTTCTACGCCAATATGGTTGGTGGACAAGATGAATTGGTGTTTGACGGAGCGTCGTTTGTCTTGGATGCTCAAGGAAACGTGTTAGCGCGTCTTTCAGATTTCAGTCCAGATATGGGTTTTGTCGACATCCATCCTGGTGCTGCCGTGAAGGCTGTAGCGACTCGCCACGCCGCACAACCTTTAACTGTCGTTGCGTCAGACTGTGTCGAGTCGCAGGTCTGGAATGCCCTCAAGCTATGCCTGGCCGATTACGTCAAAAAGAATGGGTTTCGCTCCGTCATCCTTGGTTTGTCTGGTGGGATTGATTCGGCAGTTGTTTTAGCGATTGCAGTCGATGCTTTGGGAGCAGATCGCGTACACACTGTGATGATGCCCTCTCGCTACACGGCGGATATCTCGCAGATTGACTCTCGTGAAATGGTCAAACGCCTCGGCGTTGATTATCGAGAAATCGCAATTGCCGACTTAGCGAGTAGCTTTGACGATATTTTGTCGCCGATCTTTGCGGGTCGAGCACCTGATGCGACAGAGGAAAATATTCAGGCACGGTTACGCGGTATGTTGTTAATGGCCTTATCCAACAAGTTTGGGCACTTGGTCCTTACAACCGGAAACAAATCTGAGTTGTCGACGGGGTATTGCACGCTCTATGGGGACATGGCGGGCGGGTTTGCGGTGCTGAAAGACGTCGCCAAGACTCTGGTGTATCGCATGGCAAGATGGCGCAATCTTTCGGGTGAAGTCATTCCTGATCGCATCATCACTCGGCCACCCTCAGCGGAGCTACGCGAAGATCAGACGGATCAGGACAGTCTGCCTGAATACGACGTGATCGACGCCATCATTGAACGCTACGTCGAACAAAATCAGTCCGTCGCGCAGGTGATCGCGGCAGGCTATGCGCCCGAGGCCGTCGAGCAAATCGTGCGTTTGATCCGTATTAACGAGTACAAACGACGCCAGGGGCCTTTCGGCCCCCGAGTCACAGAGCGAGCATTTGGCCGCGATTGGCGGTATCCTTTATCTAACGGCTTTCGTGAAGCCCCTTAACTATCAAACCGACAGGATCCATCGTGAAGCAAGTCACTGCAATTATTAAGCCATTCAAACTTGATGAAGTGCGTGAGGCACTTGCTGAGGTCGGTGTAAACGGCCTGACGGTAACTGAGGTGAAAGGCTTTGGACGTCAGAAAGGCCACACCGAGCTATATCGTGGCGCCGAATACGTTGTAGATTTTTTGCCAAAGATTCGTGTCGAGATGGTTGTTGCTGATGCTGCGGTTGATAGCGTCATTGAGGCGATCGTCAAAGCTGCACGCACGGGCAAGATTGGTGACGGGAAAATCTTTGTATCGGCGATTGAGCAGGCGATTCGTATTCGCACTGGCGAAACCGGCGATACGGCACTCTGATGAAACAATTCAATTGGAATAATCCGTATCCAACGATACGTATCCCGGTCTTTGCACGCAACGTTGTATCGACCTCGCATCCCCTCGCAGCACAGGCTGGCTTGCGCATGCTCCTCAAAGGCGGCAGTGCGGTTGATGCGGTAATTGCTGCGGCAGCGACGATCGCCTTGGTTGAACCGGTCTCTTGCGGGTTAGGCGGCGATGCCTTTTCCATCGTGTGGGATGGTAAGACGCTACAAGGCTTGAACGCCTCGGGCTACGCGCCTGAGGCTTGGAATGTTGACTACTTTAAGAACAAATACGGTGTCGGTGCCAATGGCTTAGCGCAGGCACCCAAGCGCGGTGTTGATGCGATCACTGTTCCTGGGGTCGTTGCCGGCTGGGCAGCTTTGCATGAACGCTACGGGAAGCTGCCGTTTGCCGATTTAATGATTCCGGCTATAGAAATTGCCGAGCGAGGTTATGCAGTGCCCCCTGTAGTGGCTCAGAAGTGGGCGGCGGCTGTGCCTGAGCTCAAAGACCAGCCAGGCTTTGCGCATACCTTTATGCCGAATGGGCGCGCACCCAATGTCGGTGAGCGTTTTGTCTTCAAGGATGTGGCAGAAACACTGCGCCGGATCGGCGCGACCAAAGGGCGTGATCTCTACGAGGGCGATACTGCCGAGAAACTCGTTGCGTTCATTCGGGCCAACGGTGGTGCACATACGCTGGAGGATTTTCGCAATTACCGGCCAGACTGGGTGACGCCGATCTCCAAGAATTACCGCGGCTACACCTTGCACGAGATTCCGCCAAACGGTCAGGGCATCTCGGCACTGATGGCGTTAGGGATTCTTGAGCACTTTGATTTGTCGTCTCTGAAGGTCGATTCCGTCGAATCGCAACATATTCAGATTGAGGCGATGAAGCTTGCGATGGCGGACCTGTATCGCTACGTAGCCGATCCGCGAACCATGGAAGTCACGCCCGAGCAGATGCTTGATGATGCGTATTTGGCTTCGCGTGCCAAGTTAATTGATCCAACCCGCGCAACATTGTTCCCACCCGGTAATCCGTCTTCCGGCGGTACGATTTATCTGACGGCAGCCGATGAAAACGGCATGATGGTGTCGTTCATTCAGTCGAACTACATGGGATTTGGTTCGGGTGTGGTCGTGCCAGGGACAGGCGTCAGTTTCCAGAACCGCGGCGTTGGTTTCTCAATGGACCCGAAATCTGCAAACGTGGTTGCGGGGCACAAGAGACCTTTCCACACCATCATTCCCGGCTTCCTCACGAAAGGCGGGGAGCCCGTGATGAGTTTTGGCGTGATGGGTGGCGATATCCAGCCCCAGGGTCATGTCCAGACGGTCGTGCGCATGCTCGACTACGACCAGCAGCCTCAGGCTGCTTGTTGCGCGCCGCGCTGGAAGCTCAACCGTGATTTCACGCTCGACGTGGAATCCTCGATGCGGGCGCAGACAATCGAAGGCCTCAAAGGCTTAGGGCACACCTTGAAGGCAATTGATGACCCCTACATGGACTTCGGTTCTGGGCAGTTCATCTGGCGGTTATCCCGGGATCTGGAAGACGGGTATGTTGTCGCAAGCGACAGCCGTCGTGACGGGCAAGCGGTCGGGTTCTAAAAAACTAGCTTTAGCAGGGCACGAGCGGACTTTAGGGTTTTCCCTAAAAGTCCGCTTTTTATTGGGCGTTAGACGAATTTAGCTAGTTTTTATTGCCATAAGTCTTAAAATTACTGTGTTATTACAAAAAACCTAGGAGCCTTCAACATGTCGCAAATTAAACTGACTCGGCGTCAGTTTTTTCAGGTGACCGGTGCAGGACTCGGAACCAGTAGCATGACCGTCATGGGTCTTGCGAATGCTGCTGATCCGGTGTTCAAGAAACCGAACAAACTTGAAAAAACTACAGAGACGCGTAGCACCTGTCCATACTGTTCCGTGAGCTGTGGTGTATTGCTCTACAGCGCGAAAGACGCGCAGGGCAAACAGAAAGTGGTACACGTTGAAGGTGACCCTGATAATCCTGTAAACAAAGGCACTCTGTGTCCTAAGGGCGCTGGCTTGCTCGACATGATCGACAGCCCAGACCGTTTGCAGTTTCCTGAAGTGCGTGAGCCTGGTAGCAAAGAGTTCAAGCGCATTTCCTGGGAAGAAGCGCTGACGCGTATCGCCAAGCGGATGAAGGCTGATCGCGACAAGAATTTTGTAGCCAAGAATGCGGATGGTTTGACGGTTAACCGTTGGAACACCTTCGGCATGTTGGTGAGTTCTGCTTCGAACAACGAAGCCGGCTATCTGAGCGCAAAGATTCTGCGCTCGATGGGCGTTGTAGCACTCGACACACAAGCGCGTATCTGACACGCTCCGACGGTGGCCAGTCTGGCCCCGACGTTTGGGCGCGGTGCGATGACCAACCATTGGGTTGACATCAAGAACGCCGATGTAGTGTTAGTGATGGGCGGCAACGCGGCCGAGGCTCACCCTTGCGGTTTCAAATGGGTGATTCAAGCTAAAGCCAAGCGTGGTGCCAAACTTGTCGTGGTGGATCCACGCTTTACGCGTTCGGCTGCGGTAGCAGACTATTACGCGCCGATTCGCGTTGGTGCAGATATTGCGTTTTTGGGCGGGATGATTAATTACCTGCTTGCGAACGATAAGATCCACAAAGACTACGTGTTGAATTACACGAACGCGTCGTTCCTGATTAATCCAGCGTATGGGTTTAAGGATGGTATCTTTACGGGTTACGATGAAGCCAAGCGCAGTTATGCGAAGGGCACGTGGACCTATCAAATGGAAGACGGGTTCGCCAAAGTGGATACCACTTTGCAGGATCCAAATTGCGTCTTCCAACTGATGAAGAAGCATTTCTCGCGTTACACACCTGAGTTGGTGAGCAGCATCACAGGTACACCCAAGGACCAGTTCCTGAAAGTGTGTGAAATGGTTGCTGCCACCTCCGCGCCTGACAAGACCATGACAATTTGTTATGCGCTGGGTTGGACTCAACACTCGATCGGATCTGAAAACATCCGTACGATGGCCATGATCCAGTTGCTCCTAGGCAATATGGGTATGGCCGGCGGCGGTGTGAATGCATTGCGCGGTCACGCGAACGTGCAGGGCATTACCGACCAGTGTCTGTACACAGAAGTGTTGCCTGGCTACCTGTCGTCACCAGCCGAAGCGGACAAAACGTACATGGATTACCGCAATGCGCGTACTCCTAAGGCGCTGCGTCCTAATCAGATGAACTTCCCGCAGAACTTCCCCAAGTGGTTTAACAGCTTGATGAAGGCCTGGTACGGCGACAACGCGACAGTAGAAAACGATTTTGCCTACGACTACTTGCCTAAGCGGGATGCCGCTTATGACATTCTTGCAATTTTTGAAAGAATGCACCAAGGCAAAATGGACGGCTTCGTTTGCTCGGGCTTTAACCCCTTAGCGGCAGTTGCTAACAAGAACAAGATTGGTGCAGCCTTGGCCAAACTTAAGTATTTGGTGGTGATTGATCCGCTGCAGACTGAGACGGGAGAATTCTGGAAGAACTACGGCGAGTTCAACGACGTTGATTCTTCAAAGATTCAGACCGAAGTGTTCCGTTTGCCAGCGACCTGTTTTGCTGAGCAGGATGGTACCTTCACGAACTCGGGTCGTGTGATTCAGTGGCACTGGAAGGCTGCAGATGGCCCAGGTGAGTCGAAGTCTGACTGCGAAATCATGGCTACGCTCTTTAATAAATTGCGTGACATGTACAAGAAGGAAGGCGGAGCATTCCCAGACGCCATGATGAATCTGACTTGGCCGTACACCAATCCCAACAATCCTGACGCGGGTGAGTTGACGCGTGAGATTAGCGGTAAAGCTCTGAAGGACATTAAGGATGCGTCCGGCAAGGTTCTTGTCGCCGCAGGCCAACAATTGCCAGGCTTTGCTTTGCTGCAGGAAAACGGCGATACAGCTTGCGGTAACTGGATTTATTCTGGTTGCTGGAGTCAGGCGGGTAACTTGACCGCTCGTCGCGACCCGAAGGAAACCTCGGATCAAGGCTTGGGTCAGAGCGCCAACTGGGGCTTTGCTTGGCCGGCCAATCGACGCATTCTGTACAACCGTGCTTCAACCGACATGAACGGTAAGCCCTGGGACGAGAAGCGCTCGGTGCTGAAGTGGTTGGGCGATCGTTGGGGTGGTAATGACATCCCCGATATGCGTCCAAACGCCAAGCCTGAGGAGAACGTGATGCCATTCATCATGAACCCTGAGGGCGTCGCGCGCTTGTTTGCTCCACAGATGGCTGAGGGTCCTTTCCCTGAGCATTACGAGCCGTTCGAGACACCTTTGGCTCGTAACCCCATGCACCCGAGTAACGCCAAGGCCAAGTCCAATCCGGCCGCACGCGTTTATAAGGGCGATATGGAGGTGTTTGGATCGCCTAAGGACTATCCATACGCTGCCACGACCTATCGCTTGGTTGAACACTACCACTACTGGTCAAAGCACTCAAAGTTGAATGCGATTGTTCAGCCTGAGATGTTTGTCGAGATCAGCGAGGCTCTTGCAAAAGAGAAGGGTATTGCTAACGGTGACAAGGTCAAAGTGACATCTGCGCGTGGATTTGTAAACGCTAAGGCTGTCGTGACCAAGCGCTTCAAAGGCATGAAAGTGGATGGACAAACGGTTTACCACGTTGGTATTCCAATCCACTACGGCTTCAAGGGCCAAACTAAGCAAGCACAGTTGGCGAATACCTTGACACCGTTTGTCGGTGACGCAAACTCACAGACGCCAGAATTTAAGGCGTTCCTTGTCAATATCGTGAAGGCTTAAGGAGAACGACATGGCTACTCAAGCACTACACGTCGTCGCTCAATCCGCCACGACTATGACCCCTCCCGCCGCTGCGGCTAAAACCACGCATGTGGCTAAGCTGATCGACATCTCGACTTGTATCGGCTGTAAAGCCTGTCAGGTCGCGTGTATGGAGTGGAACGAGACCCGTCCTGAAATTGGTACAAACGACGGCTCATACGACAACCCAGCAGAGTTAGGCCCACAAGCCTGGACTGTCATGAAGTTCAACGAAGTTGAGACTGCCACGGGTGGTTTGGACTGGTTGATCCGTAAAGACGGTTGTATGCACTGTGAAGATCCTGGATGTCTCAAGGCTTGTCCAAGTCCAGGTGCCATTGTCAAGCTTGACAACGGTATCGTGGATTTCAACTCGGACAAATGTATCGGCTGCGGCTATTGCGTATCCGGTTGTCCGTTTGATGTCCCGAAGATCTCTGAAGTCACAAACAAGGCAACGAAATGTACCTTGTGTTCGGATCGCGTCTCGGTTGGCCAAGAGCCAGCTTGCGTGAAGTCCTGCCCTACTCAGGCCCTGACGTTTGGTCCTAAGGAAGAGCGGATTCAATATGCAAACGAGCGTATTAAGGATCTGAACAGCCGTGGGTTCAGTAAAGCTGCTTTGTACAATCCCCAAGGCGTTGGTGGCACGCACGTCATGTATGTGTTGCCACACGGTGATCGTCCAACTGAGTACAGCGGTTTGCCAGCAGATCCTAAGATCTCGTCAACCGTTGGCCTCTGGAAGGGCATCATGAAACCGATCGCACTGTTGACCATGGCCGCGACTGTATTTGCTGGCGTGATTCATTACGCCATCAAGGGTCCGGACAAGGTTGAAGACGACCACGATCCTAAGGCTTAAGGAGAACCACCATGTCTAATCAAAACGGTTTGGTGCGTTACAGTGGTTCAGATCGTGCGAACCATTGGATTGTTGCACTGCTCTTCGTTCTGGCCGCAATCTCGGGCTTGGCGCTCTTTCATCCTTCGATGTACTTCTTGTCGGGGTTGTTTGGGGGCGGTTCGTGGACACGCATTTTGCACCCCTTCATCGGGGTCTCAATGTTTGTTCTGTTTGTAGGCATCATGTTCAAGTTCTGGCATCACAATGTCTTGAATGCGAACGACCGCAAGTGGCTTGGTCAAATCGGTGATGTGCTCAATGGCAACCATGAAAAGTTGCCTGAAGTAGGGCGCTACAACGGTGGTCAAAAGCTCGCGTTCTGGGTGATGGTTGTTTCGATGCTTTTGCTTACCGTGTCGGGTTTCGCATTCTGGCGCCCATACTTTTCGCACTACGTTTCAGTAGATGTGAATCGTGTTGCCGCGCTGGTCCATGCATTGTCCGCATGGGTCTTGATCTTAACCATCATCGTGCACGTCTATGCGGCGATTTGGGTTCAGGGCACAATCGGTGCGATGCGCACTGGTATTGTGAGCCGGGCCTGGGCGCGCAAGCACCATCCAGGTTGGTTCAAGGAAGTCACGGGCGGTAAGTAACCCGATGCACTTTGTGGTGTAGCAGGGTAATCAAGGGGAAGACTGATATTCTTCCCCTTGTTCTTTTTAGTTTTAAGAATTGAGATAAACAAATGACTGTATCTGCGATTAAGTTAATTCAGCCTGGTGAGATTCAGGGAATGCCTGAGGATGACACGCCGCTTTTGGTGGTGATGGATGCACGGCAAGTTTTTCAGGATCGCGCGATACGTTTGTCTCAATTAGCCGCAACGCACGCCGATTCAGCATGGTTAGGCTTTTGCGCGCAGTTGGCGCAGGCGCAGGTCGACGCCTTGAGTTCTGTCGAAACCGTTGCCTTGGACGAGAACGTTGTTCAAGAGTCTTTTAAACACGGTGTGCCGCCTATTTCTATTTCGACCTGGAAGCCTGATTCACGTTGGGAAGTAGTTTTGTCCGCACTGGACTCAGCCATGCGCAAGCAGACTTTGCCAGACGGGGTGCGTGCTGCTCTAGATCGTTTGATCGCACTTCCGCTATCTGAACAGCATCAACAAGCGCAAGCGTTGTTAGCGGCCGATGAACATCACGTAGCGCCAGATCTTGCGCCATTTATTGGGGCAACGTTGCAGTTGCTCTGGACGCGTGAGGCCAAACTTGTATCAAGCTTTACGCATACGCATAAAGGTGAAAATGGCTTGTGTCCGGTGTGTGGTTCGCATCCCGTTGTAAGTGTGTTGCGGGTCGGTGATCGTGATGGTCATCGCTATCTTGTCTGCTCGCTTTGCGCCTCGGAGTGGTATGCACCTCGTGCTCGCTGCACCAACTGTGATACGCCTAAAGAAGTGTCCCGACTCGGAGAAACGCCTGATAGTCTTGTGCAGGGCGAGTGTTGTGATGACTGCGGCGGGTACATCAAAATTATGTTTCAATCCAAAGAACCGCAGATGGACCCAGGCGCCGACGACTTGGCAACACTGAACCTTGACTTGGCACTGGCCTCTGAGGGGTATCAGCGGACCGGGCGGAATCTGTTTTTTGTGACAGGTCAAAGCGAAACATCCAAGAGCGAATAGTTTAAAAACGGCAAACTGAACTCAATATGAATCCTAAACCCGTGGCGCGTGCGCCCGTGTCAGAATTACTCTCCCAATTACCCTCGGTTGACAAACTGTTGTTGTCGGAGCCGGCCAGCGGTTGGATCGCACAATATGGGCGTGATGAGCTCTTACGCTGCATCCGCTTTGTTTTAAACGCGCTAAGACAGAACATATCTTCGAACGATGTACTTGTTGCGCCGACGGAGCAGGAATTGTTGGTGCAGATCGACGCACGCTTGGTCGCGCGTGCGCGGCCTAACTTGCGTCGCGTGATCAATCTTACTGGGACTGTCCTGCATACCAATTTGGGTCGTGCCGTCATGCCCGATGAAGTGATCGAGGCGATGGCGAGTGCTGCGGCAGAGCCCTGTGCCTTGGAATATGACCTCGGAGAAGGCAAACGCGGTGATCGCGATGAGCTGGTCGAGGAGTTGCTCTGTGAGCTCACGGGCGCAGAAGCGGCGACAGTTGTGAACAACAATGCTGCTGCGGTTTTCCTTTTACTCAATGCGTTATCGAACCGGAAGGAAACAATCGTTTCGCGTGGAGAGCTCATTGAAATTGGTGGTGCGTTTCGGATCCCGGACATCATGAAGCGGGCGGGTGCTCGGCTCGTTGAGGTGGGTACGACTAACCGTACGCATCCTAAAGACTTTGTCGAGGCGATCAGTCCGAAGACCGCACTCGTGATGAAGGTGCACACCAGCAACTACGTCGTGCAGGGGTTTACCGCTGAGGTCGCAGAGCCTGAACTTGCGAAGATCGCCCATGCCGGCAATGTTCCTTTTGTGGTGGATTTGGGTGCAGGGACTTTAGTCGACTTGACCCAGTTTGGTTTGCCAAAGGAACCGACACCCGCTGAGACGATTGCAAATGGCGCTGATCTTGTTACGTTTAGCTGCGACAAACTCCTAGGCGGTCCTCAGGCTGGCATTCTGGTTGGTAGAAAGGATCTCATTCAGCGTATCAAGAAAAATCCTTTAAAACGCGTGCTGCGGGTTGGCAAAGTGACCCTCGCGGCGCTCGAGTCCGTGTTGCGCATGTATCGTAATCCCGCAACGTTGCCCCAGCGCGTGAAGGTTCTTCAGTTGCTGACACGCCCCGCAACCGCAATGCAAGCACAAGCCGATAGTTTGATTCCGTCGCTGCGCGATGCTTTCGCAAGTTGTGGTTTGCAGGTGACCGCACAGGCAGTCAAGTCTCAAATCGGGTCTGGTTCCTTGCCCGTCGAGCGCTTGCCTTCAGTTGCCCTTGCTATTGCAGCGTTGGACCGTGCGAATGAAAAGAAAGTCGTTCGTTTGGAACGACTGTTGCGAGGCTCCGACACTGCAGTGATTGGTCGAATTTCAGAAAAGACCTTGTTGCTTGATTTGCGGTGTTTGACCGACGACAAAGTGTCGGTGCTGCGCGAAACAATGTTGGCTGCGGCACAGCGTTTAGGCACGACAAAATGATTATCGGCACCGCCGGACATATTGATCACGGTAAGACCTCTCTCGTCGAGGCCTTGACGGGTGTCAATGCCGACCGTCTGCCCGAAGAGAAGGCGCGTGGTATCACCATTGATTTAGGATTTGCGTACACGCCAACTGCATCAGGCTCGATCATTGGTTTTGTCGATGTTCCTGGGCACGAAAAATTTGTGCATACGATGGCTGCGGGTGCGATCGGAATGGATCACGGGCTGTTGGTCGTTGCCGCCGACGATGGCCTGATGCCACAAACGCGAGAGCATTTGCGCATTCTGGATTTGTTGGGCGTTCCCCAGTTGTCAGTTGCTATTACGAAAGTAGACCTTGCCGATGCTGACCGCGTTGAGAGTGTCACACGCGAAGTACTCGCCTACGTGGCATCGACGCGTTTTGGTGACGTCAGCGCGTATTCTGTCTCTGTCAGAGCGCAGGTAGGGATCGATGCGCTGCGAGATGCTTTATTTTCTTTGGGTATGCCAGCGTCCACCGATGCACCGGCCTATTTTCGCCTAGCGATTGACCGCGTGTTTGTCGTCAAGGGGATGGGTGTTGCAGTGACTGGTGCAGTCATCGCTGGGCGCATTGCAGTTGGTGATCGAGTGCGACTTGCCCATGCAGGAGTTGAAGCGCGCGTGCGTTCGATTCATGCGCAGAACCAGTCAGCACAGCACGCTAGCGTTGGTGAGCGCTGCGGTATTGTTTTATCGGGTGTAGAGCTCGAACAAGTCACGCGTGGCGACTGGCTTGTCGCGCCTGAGCTGGATTTGCAGTCGGTTCGTGCGGATTGTCTAGTGACTGTGCCGCATGATGCAGAGCGTGGCCTGAAAGATGGTGAGCTTGTATTGTTGCATCATGGCTGTCAGCAAGTTTCTGCACGCTTGATTCTATTGGATTGCGCGCAGGTGGGAGCTGGACAAGAGGCGTGGGCACAAATTGTGTTGGATCGACCCCTTGCACTGTGTTGGCATGATCGGCTGGTTTTGCGTGATACGAGTGCGCGCCACACGTTAGCTGGTGCGCAGGTCATGGATGTTGCTCCACCCGTGCGCGGCCGTAAAAAGCAAGAGCGGTTGGGGGTGCTCTCGTTGTTGCGAGAGCGTGATCCAGTACACGCGCTGATATCCTTGATGCAACATGCGCGTAGTCCGCTTGATCTGACGCATTGGGCCGCGGCAATGAACCGTAGCGGCGAAGAACTATTGCGCTTGCTTGATCCACATCTTGCGTTGCAGTTACAAAATGATGCACAACAGTTGGTGTTAGGGTTCGCAGCGCAAAATGATCTTGTCGCGCGGGTAAAGACGTGCCTCGATGGGTTCCATGTTTCGGATCCTGATGAGCCTGGTTTGGCGCACGAGCGCTTAAGACGGATGGCTGTGCCTGAGCTTGAGGCATCGGTTTTTAAAGCCTGGCTAACGGGTCAGATCCAAGCAAGTACTTTTGCGCTAACCGGAAATTTTGTCCACGCGGTTGGACATAAAGTTGAGCTCTCAGGACCCGAGCGCATTCTGTGGGAGAGGGCGCTTCCCAAGCTCCTGGATGCAGGATTCGACCCACCGTGGGTGCGCGACATCGCTGTCATGGTGAATGCGAGTGACGATGAGATTCGATTGCTATTCAAAAAGCAAGCGCGTACCTCTGCGCTGACACAATTGGTCAAGGATTTGTTCTATCCTGATGCAACCATGGTACGGATGGCCGAGATGATTCGGGAAACGGTGGCAGAGCAGGGCTTTGTTAGTGTGATTAGTTTTCGCGATAAGCTTGGTATTGGACGCAAACGGGCAATTCAAATTCTCGAAGCCTTTGATCGGGTCGGCTTGACGCGTCGCTTAGTTAGCTTGGGTCGATCGAGTCGTACGGCCGAAAAGGATCATAGAATACTCAGAAATGCTGCGTTGTATAGCGTAGCTAAGTAGGAAGTCGTTTTAGTCGTTATTGTGATGTGTATGAAGGAAGAGTGTCGCTCCCGGGTGGGACGTCCGGACTTCAAATCCGGGAAGGGCTGTCGTACAGTCCTTGGTGGGTTCGACTCCCATACTCTTCCGCCAATTGTCTGCTTGACGGGGTGCGGCTGTGGCTGAAGTTCGGGGTTGTGAGTTTCCAGATGATTTAAGTTACGACCAAGAACTCAACGTCTGGTTTCGGGACCTGGGTGCTGGACGGTTCGAGGCCGGGCTGACTGCCTTTGGGTTGGCGCTTGTCGGCGATCTGTACATGTTTAATCCACGTCCAGTCGGACGTGAGATCGAGGCGAACAAGGCGTTTGCACTTGTGGAAGTGGCAAAGACAGTGTTGTCTGTCCGCTCGCCGTTTGCTTGTGAGGTGCTCGAGGTGAACGAGCCACTGACTGCAACGCCTATGAAGATTAATCGCAGCCCCTACATGAATTGGCTATCCCGTCTTGTCGCGCAAGACCCTGGTGAAGTCCAGGCGCTTCTACTCAACGGTACGGCGGTGGCGGTGCGAGCCAATGAACTGATGGATCTGCACCAAATGACATCCTTTGCTGACTATAAGCCGGATCAGGGAAGGTGATGAAACTTGTGATTCAGCTCTGGCAGACCGGTGCGCACGATCCGCAACACGGCGCGACGCCGTTCATGATCGCTGCAAGCGCCGCAGCGATGGACGTAGAGGTAAGCATCCACGCGCTAGGCGCCAGTGTTGAACTATTTCAGCAATCGAATACTGCTAGACACACGTCCGTGGCACCCTTAGGACGTCCGCTTTCTGCGTATGTCGAGGATGCCTTGCGCAGTGGCGTACAGATTGCGTTATGTTCTACAGCGATGCGAGATCGTGGCTTGACCGCCGCCGACATGATTGCTGAAGCACAGGAGGTGATCGGGATGGTGACCATGTTAGAGGCCTCCTTGGATCCGAACTGCAAGATCTTGGTCTACTGAAGTCTTTGCCAAAACGCTGGCAAGAAACATTCGGCTACCAGTAAGGGTTGACCAGAGCGCCAAAATACTGAACGGCGTGCGAGTAACGGCAACGTTGCCTTGTTGGCTAGGTTACCTTGTACGGTCTGGAATAACGCACTGCGGCGCATTAGGCGCGCCACCTCAAAATCCGAGCGTCGGATTGAGGCGTCGTGGTAGAGCATATCTGCCAGCGGACGGGTACGCAGTCTTCGGATCCCTTGCCATACTCCGTGCGAAGCGCGCAAGGGCGTCAGGCTGCGCGCAACAATGCATTGGATCCCGTCTATGCGCATGACGATTTCCCTGGTCCAAACAGGTTGTCCTGCAGGTCTTCCAAGAACACGACTGTCTTCGCAAGTGAGGCTGCGGACCCGTTCGGTAAGTACGCTCAGCTCAAGAGTGCCTAGCTGCCGCAGTGCTGTGGTCAGGGCGCCCGTACGCATTAGCCATTGTTTTTGCGTGGCGCTCAGGACTGGAGGCGGACGACTGTTCCAGCGATGGTCTGTAATGGGCTGCTGCATAGCTGTATTATCGCAACTTATGGAAAAAGTGCGGATTTCTAAATTGATGGCGGAACGCGGCATGTGTTCCCGGCGAGAGGCGGACAGCTATATCGAGCGAGGCTGGGTCAAAGTTGATGGCGTTGTCGCAACCCTAGGTGAAAGAGCGACTGCGACGCAGACTATTACCCTGGATAAAAATGTTGCGTCGCAACAAAGCGCCCGCGTCACCATCCTGATCAATAAGCCCATGGCCTATGTGTCCGGGCAGGCGGAGGACGGCTATACGCCCGCGGTAGCCCTTGTTACAGCAGCCAATCGCGCTCGTACTGATCGAAGTCCGATAAAGTTTGATCGAACCCAACTGCGCGGACTTGCCGTGGCCGGACGGCTGGACATTGACTCCACGGGGTTATTGGTTCTTACCCAAGATGGGCGTGTTGCGCGCACGCTGATTGGTGAAGATTCAGAGATTGAAAAAGAGTATCTCGTTCGGGTTCAAGGCAAGCTACGGCCTGGTGGCCTTGAGCTGCTCAATGAGGGTCTTTCGCTAGACGGCAAGCGTTTAAAGCGTGCACATGTGCAATGGCAGAATGATGACCAACTGCGATTCATTTTGCGTGAAGGCAAGAAGCGGCAGATCCGGCGTATGTGTGAGCTAGTGGGTCTGACCGTGTTAGGGCTTAAACGCGTGCGTATAGGGCGCGTGATGTTGGCTGACTTGCCTGTGGGGCAGTGGCGCTATCTAGGCCAACACGAAAGCTTCTAATACAGTGGTTTCTTGAAGACCAGTATCAACGCGTCATTTATCGAGGAAATCCAGTTTATACGCGGCGCGCGCATCGGTGCCGAGGGTACTGACTAACCAAGGTAATGTTTGCTTGAGCTCAGCGTTTAATGTCCAAGGCGGATTAATAATAAACATTCCGCTGCCGTAAAGACCGAGTCCGTCTGAAGCTGGTTTCTGTATCGATAGGCTAGCGTGGGTCCAGCTGTTACCCGCAATGCGTTCGAGTTGTCGCGGCAGGTCTTGCGCTTCGCGACGTAACACTTGTGGGTACCACACGGCATAACATCCCGTTGGAAAACGTTGCATCGCGTCTTTGAGTGTTACGACGACTTGTCGATAATCGTTTTTGTCTTCGTATGATGGATCAATCAACACGATAGCTCTGCGGCTGGGTGGCGGGATGTGAGCTTTCAGTCCAGCGAATCCGTCATCCGGGTAGAGACTGGTTTGACGCAGGCTAGTGGAACCGCGATGTTCGAGGTTAAGACGCAGGATATCTGCTTCGCTCGGATGCATCTCGAAGAGTCTTAGCTTGTCTTGTTCGCGACAACTTTCGAGCGCAATCCAAGGAGAGCCAGGATAAATCCTTAGCTCGCCATCGGGATTCAACCCTTTAATCAGATCGAGATAATGCAGCACGGCAGCCGGCGGGCTTTTAGCCTGCCATACCGGAGCGATGCCACCCAAGTATTCACCCTTTTTCTGTGCCCATTGGCCTTCCAGGTCATAAAGGCCAGCACCTGCATGCAGATCAATAAACCAGTAGGGAGTTTCCTTCTGATTGAAGTATCGGAGAATTTGGGTCAAGACGATGTGTTTAAGTACATCGGCATGGTTGCCAGCGTGAAAGCCGTGGCGATAACTAAACAAAGTGTTCTCCGGAACGATTCATACAAAAACTACTTGGGTTCAATGCGATCGAGTGCATCAGTAATCAAGGCATCAATGCCCCAGTCTAGCAACTCGTTGGCGCGAATGGGATCATTGACGGTCCATACAGCGATTCTCAGACCTGCCCGCCGTAACTCGGCGATTAGTTCCTGTGTGACCAGTGTGTGCTTGAGGTGGATTGAGACACACTCAAGCTCTGACACGGTGCGTTGCCAGCCTTCGGTCAGTGATTCCGTAATCCAGCCCCTGGGCAGGTTCGGAACCGCTTGTTTTGCTGCACGCAGACTCTCTATCGAGAAGGATGACAGAAGCGGTGGAAGGGCAGCATTAGCCCACAAGGTCTGGGCCAACTCGGCCACGCGCGCTCCCGTGAGCGCCTCGAGCCCAGGAGTCGGTTTGATCTCAATATTGCTGGCCATACCAACAGCCTGCGTGTAGCGGGCTATCGCCTCTAGCGTCGGCACGGTTTCGCCTGCGAAACTTGGGCTATACCAACTGCCAGCGTCCAGACCCGCAATGTCGGCAAAAGTTAGATCGCCGGCCGAGCCTTTACCGTTGGTTGTCCGATCCAGAACGGAGTCATGCATCAGTATTGCGACACCGTCTGAGGACAGTTTTACGTCATATTCGGCCATTTTGTAGCCAAAATGGGTGCCGGTTCGCATGGCGCTCAGGGTGTTTTCGGGGGCTAGCGAGCCACCGCCTCTATGGGCCACAAAAAGGGGGTATTTCCAGGATTGGGCAGGTGTCATCGTAAAACGTCACGTAGCAAGGGGTAAGGCTGCAAGCATAACGCACTGGGTGGTAAACTTGCCCCCGCTCAGTCTTTAGGTAAGCGACCTCTACATGTTTGACTTTATCCGCAATCACCGGCGCTGGATGCAGCTAATTTTGTTGCTGCTCATTCTCCCGTCGTTCGTATTTTTTGGTTTGGAAGGCTACACGAGCTTTATGGCCAAGGAGCCTGAGCTCGCCTCGGTTGATGGGCAACCCATCACTCTCGGCGAATTCAACCGTGCCCGGACAGCTCAGCTCGAACAGTATCGCTCGGCTCTGGGTGCGCAGTTTGACCCAGCCGCCTTTGATACGCCCTTATTTCGCGAGCAGTTACTGAACTCTCTGGTTGATCAGCGAACCGTTGCTGCTGCAGCCAGTAAAGGTAAGTATTCGGTATCCGATGAAACCTTAAGGCGCACCATCGCGGCGATTCCCGCTGTTCAGCAAGACGGACAATTCTCTTCCGAGCGCTACCGACAAGTTTTAGCGGCGCAAGGTATGACACCTGCCTCCTTTGAGCTTGGCCTGCGTCGTGATCTGGCGATCGCCCAGGTGCTACAACCCATTGGTTTAACAGCGCGTGTACCGACCGACGTAGCGAAGAACATCCTGGCGCTTGTTACCGAGAAACGTGTTGTTGCCCGTCAAGTATTTTCCGCCGAAAGTTTCGTAAAAGACATACAGGTCAGTGACGCAGATATCAAAGCTTGGTACGACGCTAATCAAGAACAACTGCGTATCCCTGAAAATGTAGACGTGCAGTACCTCGTTTTGAACGAAGAGGCCGCAACAAAAGACGTCAAAGTATCTGACGCGGATATTGAAAGTTTTTATAAACAAAATCAGGCACGCTACGGTCAGCCCGAGCGACGCCGCGTGAGCCATATTCTGATAGAGGTACCGGCTGCTGCGGATGAGGCAACCAAGGCTAAGGCCAAACAGCGTGCGGAAGACATCGCGAAGCGCGCTGCCGCGTCTCCGAAGGATTTTGCAGCGCTTGCCAAAGAGTTTTCCCAAGACAGTGGCTCAGCAAGCCAAGGCGGCGATCTCGGTTGGATTAGCAAAAACATGTTGGTCCCACAGGTTGAACAGGCAGTTTTCGGCCTTGACGCTGGCAAGATTTCTGGCGTGATCGAAAGTCCATTTGGTTTTCATGTGTTGAACATACTTGAGCTTCAGCCCGCCTCGGTTAAGCCTCTCGCTGATGTCAAAGAAGACGTTGCGGCGGAGATCCGTAAGCAGCTAGCAGCAGAACGCTTTGCAGATATGGCGGGAAAGCTCACCAACCTGGTCTACGATCAGCGCGATAGCCTCAAGCCAGTTGCGGATGCGCTGAATTTAAAGATTAATACTGTGAAGGGTCTCAGCCGTGAAGGTTTGTTACCTGCACAGCAGCGGGATGGTTCGGACTTCCCAACTGAGGCTGAACAAACGATTGTCGGGAATCCGAAAGTACGTCAAACGGCATTTTCGAATGATGTGCTCAAAGAGAAACTCAATTCTGGCGTGATTGAGTTGTCACCCGATGTGATTGTCGCATTGCGGGTTGAGGCTGTGCATCCTGCACGTGTGCCAGCGCTAGATACCGTTTCGGCACGTATTCGGGATGTGTTGATTTCGGAGCGCGCATTGGCGGCGGCAGAAACAGCCGGCAGTAAAGAGCTTGAGACGCTTAAAGCGGATAAGCCTGCCGAGCCTTCTGGTTTTGCGCCTGCAATGACAGTGACACGTCAATCGCCGGAAAAACTAACACGCGAGGAACTTGAAGCGGTTATGTCTGCCAGTGCCAAGACCTTACCGCTCTACTTGGGTGTTAAAGGTAGCAATCAGTACAGTATTTTGATGCTGACGAAAGTAGAAGAAGCTGTGGCACCCGATCCCGCGCAGGTTTCTCAACTGCAGGCGCAGCTCGCTCAGGCCTGGGGTGCAGCGGAAGAACAAGCTGCTTTGAAGATTTTGCGTCAGACGTACAAAGTAAAAGTTCTTCCAGATGCCGGAAAACTTATCAGCGGCGAACTTGACGCTGCCAAACTCTAATTAAGGTTTGAGCAGTGCTTGGACAACCTCAAGCACATTTCGCATCATTTGCGGTTGTGCTAGCTCGTTAGGGTGGAGGTTGTCTGCCTGCAAGTACTTCGGGTCGGCTGCAACTCCCTCAAGGAGGAACGGCACAAGGCTCGCGTTTTGTTGTTTTGCAACCGTCTCAAATACCTCTTTAAAACCGGTTGCGTATTCTCGACCGTAGTTAGGCGGGATCTGCATGCCAACAATCGCGACTTTCGCTCCGCTTGCGCTTGCTTGCGTGGCCATGGTGTTGAGATTTTGACGTGTCATCTCAAGCGGTAGTCCACGCAGTGCATCATTGCCTCCCAGTTCGATAATAACGAGGCTAGGCGTGTGCTTCTCTAGCAGACGCTTTAAGCGGGTGACTCCACCGCTTGTAGTGTCGCCGCTGATGCTTGCATTCACTATATCGGTTTGAATATTGGCATCTGAAAGTGCCTTCTTGAGTAAGGCAACCCAACCGGATCCCCGAGTAAGCCCATATTCGGACGATAGGCTATCTCCCACGACTAAAATACGAGAGGCTGACGGTGATACCGTTTGTCCCCAAGCATTGAGGGTGAATACGATCAGGAAGCCGAAAAGAGCTAGACTGATAAATTGACGCAGGTGAGAAAACGAAGACATGAGTGTTGAAATCAATGCAATAGAAGTCACACATTTAAGTAAGCGCGTTCAGGACGCTACTGGAATGCTGACGATTTTAGATGACATCACGTTTTGTTTGCGTGCCGGTGAATCTTTGGCAATCACTGGAGCTTCAGGCTCTGGTAAGTCTACGCTCTTGGGTTTGTTGGCCGGCTTGGATACCCCCACATCGGGTCAGGTCAATTTACTCGGGCAGTCGCTTTTTGCGCTGGACGAAGATGGACGTGCGGCGTTGCGCGCGAAAAGTATTGGCTTTGTATTCCAGTCGTTTCATTTATTACCAAACCTGAATGCTCTAGAAAACGTTATGTTGCCGCTTGAGTTGGCGGGGCGTGATGCGCATGCGAGTGCCACTTCGCTCCTGCAGCAGGTTGGCTTAGGGGACCGCCTGGATCACTTTCCAGCGACTCTCTCTGGGGGAGAACAGCAGCGGGTTTCTCTTGCGCGGGCATTTGCACAACAGCCATCCGTACTGTTCGCGGACGAGCCGACGGGTAGTCTGGATGAGGTGACGGGTGCCAAGGTGATCGATTTAATGTTTGAGTTTCAACGGAAGCACCAAACCACCTTGGTTCTCGTGACGCATGATCCGCAGCTTGCCGCACGTTGTGATCGCCAGTTTGTGATGCAGGGTGGGCAGCTGGTTACTTAGAAATTAACGTACGACCTCTTAGGCGACCCGAGGTGTGTGCTGAGTCCTGCGCCATTCCACCAAGCTATTGATGATGCCACTCGCGCAAATAATGCTAATGCCGATCCAGGTTATCCCATCCGGCATATGTGACCATATCAGCCAGCCAAACGTAGCAGCGAAAGTGATTTGAAGATAGATGAATGGTGCAAGCATTGATGCCGGTGCGAAGCGATAGGACTGGATCTGCATCAGTTGTCCTATTCCGCCACAGATCCCACCAAGCAGGATTAACCCCCACATGTTGAGGGATAAAGAGGAGATCATTGACCACGCCTGGGGTAAGACGAAGGGCATCGCAAATGTCAGGGCGATCGCACCGAAGGCTCCGCTTAGCAAAGACGTGGTTAAGGCATTATCACCAGCAAGCATGCGCGATACCAGATGTTGTCCTGTAAATAGACATGCTGTGATGAGGCCGTACAACACTCCCGCTAAAGGTAAGCCCGCCCCAGGACGCGCAACAATGATAATGCCCAATAGGCCAAACCCAGCTGCTATCCAGCGCGAGCGGTAGCTGCGCTCTTTAAGCAACCATGGGGCCACCAACAGCATCAGCAGGGGCGCGATAAAAATCAGTGCGGTGGCTTCGGCTTGATGCAGGTAACTCAATGTTGTGAAGAACGTCAGTGTGGCCGAAAGCATTGCTACAGCTCTGATCAGCTGCAATTTAGGTTGCTTCGATTTAAAGACAGTCAGGCCTAGACTAGGTGCGGCGATTCCGAGCACCAACATAAAATGTACGATGTAGCGAACCCAGCAAAAGAATAGAAGTGGCACGCCAGTGGCCATGACCCACTTCCCAGTTGCATCCAGTCCCGTGAGCGCCAACATGGAGAGCAGTAAGCACGCTACTCCAAGGAAGGGCTTTGTGACGGGCATATTCAGAGGTCGCTCGACTGCAGGTCCCAAAGTAGATCAAAACTGTGACAAGCGGTTTCTGATAAGCCAAGTTGTTTGGCGATCGCTGAAGCAGCCTTGACGGATTCGGTTGTAGAGGTTGCTTCAATAATCAGATAAGGCTCAAGAACGCGTTGCTCCGTGCTTTCAGAAGGCAGTGGTGTAGAAAGTGTCGTATCGGGTGTCAGTATTTTTGCACTGAGAATGCCCTCAGCAGATTGACCGAGCGTTTTGCATAAGGCAAGCGCTTTCTCTGCCACAGCAATCGAACCCAAACACAGCAGGGCGATTCCCGCGCCAGTTCCTGCGCCGAAGGCGAGCGTCACAGCAGCTACGCGTCGCTGTGTATTGTGCATATGCGAAAAGTTCCGTACCGACCATTCTGTTTGTTTGGTAAAGGCTAGGCGATACGTGTCTGAGGTGAAGACCTTCAAACTCTCGGTGCGGTAAAGCGCCAAATAGGGACGGGCACATGTTTTAGAGTGATAGCGCCGGGACCATTTAAATCCTGGAATAGCAGCGCGTTCTTGCATATGCTCCGTGTCATACCAGCGATTAAAGTCCTGTTCCTGCGCGGGGTCAACATCAGTCCAGATAAATAATTCGCCCATTGCGTCGGACGTTTGTTGAATCGTGCTGTGGAGGGCCATAACAATCCTTCAATAGGAAGAGGTAGAAGGGAATTAACCCTTCGTACGGATGATTTTTCTAACCTGCGGCACGTGTCGAATAGAGCGAAACACTTGTGCCAAGTGGCGCCGACTATCTACTTGAACCGTTAGGTTTAGGACCACAGTCGACGCGGCATCCTCATGCATAGTCACATGAATGATATTGGAGTCTGCTTGCGCGACCTCAGCCGCGATTCGACTAAGCACGCCACGCTCGTTGACTGCAATGATTTCAATACGGGCCGAAAAGTGCTTGGCCGTCTCAGTGTCCCAGGCAATGTTAATCCAACGCTCGGGCTCTTTCGTGCGTGCCCGGAGAGCGACTGGGCATTCTGAAGTATGCACAACCAGCCCGTGTCCAACCCGAATGCCCGCCACAATTTCGTCGCCAGGTAGTGGACCGCAGCATGGGGCAAGCTGAACGCCTTGACCCTCGTGTCCATGAATCAGAATCGGTGTGGTGCGTGCAGCGGTGATCTCGTCGTCTGCCGCAGCGGTTGTGGCAATAAGAGGATGGTCCGGTGTGAAGCGCCTCGCAACGACAGCCGCGAGCCGCTTTCCCAGACCAATGTCGGCCAAGATTTCTTCACGCGAATGCGCACCGCTGGAACGTGCGAGTTTCTCCCAGACCGGATCCTTTGTGTCGGGCAGACTCAATTGCAACTCTTGCAGGGCTTGCGACAGCATCCGTTCACCGAAGGCCACTGACTCATCGTATTGCACAGTACGTAGATAGTGCCTAATTTCGGAGCGGGCACGTCCTGTTCGGGCATAGTTCAACCACTGTGCGCTTGGTCGCGCATCGGGTGCAGTGGTGATGCTGACCGTGTCGCCGCTGGACAGCTCGGTGCGCAACGGGACTTCTTCGCCATTGACCCGGCAGCCGATCGCGTGATTTCCAACATCGGTATGAATCGAGTAGGCATAGTCTACGGGAGTTGCGCCTCGGGGCAGGGAAACAATCTTCCCCTTGGGCGTGAAGACATAGACTGCGTCAGGAAATAGGTCGACCTTAACGTGCTCAAGGAACTCGGTGGAGTCGCCCGTTTGACTTTGAATATCGAGCAGCGACTGAAGTGACTTGCTTGTTCGCTGTTGAATCTCTTGCAGGCTGGATGAGTCGGACTTGTAGAGCCAATGTGCTGCCACGCCTTCCTCGGCAACCTGATGCATATCCTGCGTGCGAAACTGAAACTCGATAGGTGTACCGTAGGGGCCAACTAGCGTTGTATGCAATGACTGGTAACCGTTCGCCTTAGGTATGGCGATGTAATCTTTAAATTTTCCAGGCACAGGCCTGTAAAGTTGATGCAAGATACCCATTGCCATATAGCACTCAGGTAACGTGCGTACGATGACCCGAAAACCGTAAATATCCAGAACGTTCGACAGAGACTTTTTCTGTTCGACCATCTTGTGATAGATACCGTACAAGGTTTTTTCGCGGCCGGTGACCTCGCTTTCGATGCCTGCAGCAGGCAGCGCAGCTCTGACCTGTTCATCAATCTTAGTCAGTACTTCGCGACGATTGCCACGTGCGGCCATCACCGCTTTCTCGAGTACTTGATAGCGGTTCGGAAAGATCGCCATGAAGCAAAGGTCTTGTAACTCACGATAAAGTGCGTTTAGACCTAAGCGATGTGCAATGGGTGCATAGATATCAAGCGTTTCGCGTGCGATCCGGCGCCGCTTTTCCGGCGAGACCGCATCAAGCGTACGCATATTGTGTAGGCGATCTGCCAGCTTGATTAGGATGACACGTATGTCGCGTGCCATGGCAAGAAGCATCTTGCGAAAACTTTCCGCCTGTTGCTGTGCCTTACTTGCAAACTCGAGACGATCCAGTTTAGACAGGCCGTCTACAAGCTCAGCGACCTCGTCGCCAAATTTTTCAAGGAGCTCTTGTTTCGAGATTCCTTGATCTTCCATGACATCGTGCAATAACGCAGCACGGATGGCATTGACATCAAGCTTCCAGCCTGCACAGATTTCTGCAACGGAAATTGGATGGCTGATGTAGGGAGATCCGCTAGAGCGAAACTGCCCCAGGTGCGCTTGGTCTGCAAAGCGATAAGCATCTCGAACGAGCGCGACATCCTTAGCATCGAGGTAGCCATCGAGTAGTGCCTGCAGCGAAGCCATGGAGGCGATCGCGGGCTCGGTGGAAGTCTCAACAGGTGTAGCACCACCGGATAGGGTGCCTAGGGCAACGTCAGACTCATGTCGACGGGTTAGGCGTGAGCCTACCCGTAGGGCGGCCAATAACCCGGATGACGCATATCGTAAGCCGGGAAAGGCCATGCTCGCCTTGTTTAGGTAGGAACCTTGCGCAGCATTTCAATGCCGGTCAGTCCAGCCGAGATTTCACGCAGTGCAGTCACGGTGGGCTTGTCTTTCGATTCAATGCGCGCCGCGTGACCCTGAGCAAGCTCACGGGCACGGTATGTTGCAGCCAGCGTAAGTTTGAAGCGATTAGGGATGTGCTCAAGACAATCGTCAACGGTGATGCGGGCCATGGAATTCCTGTTTCAAAAAGGTGTACAGCGGGTTTGACTTTGCGCTTATTTGCTCTGCGACAAGTGCAATTGTTGAAATAACGCAGCATGCCGAACCTGTTGCGAATCGTAACGCAACCGATTTGATCGGATGATTTCGCCAAGTTGCGTGAGCGCTAAGCTAAAGTCTTGATTAATAATAACATATTCGAACTCGGGCGCATGCGAAATCTCATCGGCTGCTGCCTGAATCCGGCGCTCAATTACCTCAAGACTATCTTGACCTCTGGCTGTTAAGCGCTGGCGAAGTGTTTCGATCGACGGTGGCAAAATGAAGATACCCTTCGAGTCGGGGTAGAGCTTTTTGACTTGTCTTGCGCCTTGCCAGTCGATTTCAAGCAGGACGTCCTGTCCCCGCGCCAGTGCCGCATCGATATGATCCCGGGGTGTGCCGTAATAGTTGCCATGCACTTCAGCCCACTCGAGCAACTGATCATTATTGCGCAGCGCATCAAATTCAGCGTGTGACACAAAGCGATAGTCCTTACCGTGCTGTTCACCGGATCGGGGCGCACGGGTGGTGCAAGATACTGACAGCCAAAGCGAGTTGTCTTGGTCTAACAAGGCGTTGACCAAGCTGGATTTTCCAGCGGCGCTAGGCGCCACGACCATAAAAACGTTTCCGGCAACCGAGGACATGGGTGACAATGGCAAAATAGGACAAAACAAAAGCATAGCAGAGTCGCTAGAATCGACGCCTGTGTCCGCAGCACTCTTACATTGATTAAGGATAGCCCCCTCTATGAGCAGCCAACATCTCATCACTCCCCAAGCACTGCATCAACTGCTTGCGAGCGATCCCGCCTCGGTTCTCGTTTGTGATTGTCGCTACGACTTGGTGGATTCCGAGCTAGGGCGCCGCGCCTATGAGGCCTCGCACATTCCTGGCGCAGTGTTTGTCGATCTGGGACGTGTACTGAGCGGCGAGAAAAATGGCTCGAATGGTCGACATCCCTTGCCCGAGCAGCGTGTGTTTGCTGAGCAGCTAGCGGCCCTAGGTGTCAACAGCGACACACTGATTGTGGCCTACGATGCTCCCGGGGGCTCTTACGCAGCGCGTTTGTGGTGGCTTGCCCGTTGGGTGGGGCACGCGAAGGTTGTTGTACTTGATGGCACGATCGATGCCTGGACCAAAGCTGGCTTCGAGCTCACACCGACTAAACCCGCGGCGCGTCTGCGTGGAAACTTCAAGCAGGGTGTGGCGTTGACTAAGGCTGTAGATGTGGCAAACATGCGCGCGGGCTTGGGGCGTAGTGACCGCCTGATTATCGATGGGCGCCCAGGCGATCGTTTTCAAGGAATGAATGAAACACTTGATCCTAAGGCAGGCCATATCCCCGGCTCCTTGAGTCGTCCATCAAAAGATAATTTGGATTCCGAGTGGAAGCTTAAGTCACCTGACGTGTTGCGTGCAGAATTTGCTCGACTCATCGGAGATCGCAATCCTTCAGAGGTTGTGGCAAGTTGTGGATCTGGTGTGTCAGCTTGCCATCTCTTGCTCGCAATGGAGCTGGCTGGTTTAAGTGGCGCTGCGCTGTATGGCGGATCTTGGAGTGAGTGGAGTGCGCAACCGGACGCACCAATCGAACTCGGTGCTGCTAAGGCTTAGCGCCAGCGGCAGTTGCTTTGAAAATGAACGTGAAACTCTATTTACACAAAAAGGGAAAAAAATGTCTGACCTGAAGGTTGCTGTAGTCACCGGAGCGGGTTCCGGAATTGGTCGTGCTGTGTCACATGCGTTGGCAGCGGCAGGGTACGAGGTCTTGCTTGCTGGACGTCGCGCTGACGCGCTCGAAGAGACGCGCAGCCTCGGTGGTGCGCATAGCGCACGTCTACATCCAGTCGTGACAGACGTCAGCGATGAGGCGTCGGTTAAGGCATTGTTTGCTGAGGTCACCAAGCGATTCGGTCGCTTGGATGTACTGTTTAACAACGCAGGCCGTGGTGGCCCTCCCGTGCCAATCGAAGATCTTCCTATAGACATCTGGAAAGATATCGTCAACATCAACTTGACGGGTATGTTCTTGTGCGCGCAAGCAGCGATCCGCATTATGAAAGACCAAAAGCCACAGGGCGGGCGCATCATCAATAACGGTTCTATTTCTGCGCACGCACCGCGACCATTTTCGATTGGTTACACCTCGACCAAGCATGCTGTGACTGGGTTGACGAAGTCTATTTCACTTGACACACGTCACTACAATATTGCTTGTACGCAGATCGATATTGGTAATGCAGCCACGCCAATGACCGAACGTATGACCAAAGGTGTGCCGCAGCCCGATGGCACGACGCGCGTTGAGCCACGCATGGACGTTAACCATGTGGCACAAATGGTCGCTCAGATCGTCAGCTATCCGCTGGAAACAAACGTGCAGTTCGTCACGATCATGGCAACCACCATGCCATTCGTTGGGCGCGGCTAAGTTGTACGCTCGCGCGTGATTGCAAAGCGGCTATTCGATATTCATTGCCTGTTCGCGCATTTGCTCGATCAGCAATTTTAAGTCGATAGCCGCTTGCGTCATTTCCATGCTGCCCGCTTTAGACCCGAGCGTATTGGCTTCTCTGTTCATTTCCTGAAATAAGAAATCGAGACGTTTTCCGACGCTTCCCGAAGCATTGCTTTTTGAGGTGGCTGGGGTTTTGCCCTGGCCCAACAGGAACTCCAATTCTGTGAGATGCGAGGTCAGTCGAGCTAGTTCTTCGGCAACATCAATGCGAATCGCGAACAAACTGGATTCGCTTGCGATGCGCTCCGAGAGCTCTGTACCGGTAATGTGAGCGAATCCTCCTGGATGCGCCGCCTGGAGCGCTTCTTTTAGTTTCAGTGCAAGTTTTTCACGATGCGCTACAAGTAGCGTGGGCATGTGAGCCTCGACCGTTGCGAGCACTTCGCGCACACGTTCTGCGATCTCAAGCATCGCGTCGGCTAATCGCCTGCCTTCTCGTTGACGTCCCTCAATCAGTTGCGTCAAGGCGGGCTCGAGCGCTTCGAGGCACAGCTTTGCCCAGCGCTCAGGCTCCACAGACTGCTGTGGAGTAGTCGACCAGACAAGAATCTCAGTGAGTGTTGGCGAAGGCGTCTGCGGAAGTGTCTGGCGGGCTTGCGCGAGTTGATCGGCAACACGCTGGAGTAACGCGGGTTCAAGTTTTGTTTGTTGTTCACCTATTGCGCGGGCGAAGCTCGCACGTATCTCAACTTTGCCGCGGGCTAGGCTGCCAGCGATACGCTCACGTAGAGGATGTTCAGCCAGGCGTAATTCATCAGGCATTCTGAACTGAACGTCAAGATAACGACTGTTTACGGTTTTAAGTTCGACTGTGACTGCACCGAAGGGTTGCTCTGCTTTAGCACTACCAAACCCGGTCATACTTTTAATCATTTGTTTTCTCTATGCCTATTGCAGCACCATCAGGATTACGCGGGTCAGACGCGCCAAAGAAACGACCCTGGGTATGCTGTACGGTTTGCGCACGCCCCATTGTTGGCATGACGCGGACATCATGGCCCATCTGTTTTAAAAGTACGATCGTATCAGGACTTACACCACGTTCTATACGCAGGTAATCTGGCATCCATTGATGGTGTGTGCGTGGGGTGGATATGGCCTGAGCGATATTCATATCGAAGTCGATAATATTGACCAGGTTTTGCAGGACTGTTGTGATGATGCGTGACCCACCAGGCGATCCGGTTGCAAGCCATGCGCGTCCATCTTTCACAACAATGACAGGAGTCATTGAACTGAGCGGCCGCTTTCCTGCCTCAACTGCATTAGCGTCACCACCGAGAAGCCCGAAAGCGTTTGGTACACCAGGCTTCGCGACGAAGTCGTCCATTTCATTGTTCAACAATACGCCGGTTCCTCGCGCGACAATGCCGGAGCCAAAATTCAAGTTCAGTGTGTAAGTACAGCTTACTACGTTGCCTGCGTGATCGATGACAGAGAAGTGTGTAGTCTGATCACTTTCAAAGGGCAAGGGTTGACCAGGGCGAACGCTCTGGCTGGGTGTCGCTTTCTCAACGTTGATGCCTTGCGCAATTTGATCTGCGTAGCGTTTGGCGCTTAGCCCACGCTGCGGCACTTTCACAAAGTCGGGGTCGCCCAGGAATTCAGCGCGATCTGCATATGCCAGCCGTGCGCTTTCAGCAAGCAAGTGTATTGTTTGTGCGCTACCGGCCCCGTAGCGTGCAAGTGGATAACGCTCGAGTATGTTCAACATTTGAATGAGGTGCACACCACCAGAGCTGGGCGCGGGCATCGAGAAAATCTGGTGCCCGCGGTAGGTGCCCTGAACGGGCTGGCGAGCGATCGGTCTGTAAGTGCTTAGATCCTCTAGCGTGATCGGCGAAGGTGCTGAGGTGCTCGCCAAGGTGCTCACAATTTGTTGCGCGACAGGACCGGTATAAAAACCATTGGTTCCCGCTTGCGCAATGAGCCGTAGCGTGTTTGCCAGGTCCTTTTGAATTAGCGTGTCACCTCTACGATAGGTCTCGAGCAGATCGTGAGGGCAGTCTTGTAGTGCACATTCTGATGCGCCGACTTTACGCTTGAAGAAAACTTCTCGCGTGCTGGGCCAGCGAATAAGGTGGGCGCGATGGGATCTGAATTGCTCCTCGAGTACTGCACTCACCGTAAACCCGTTTTCGGCTAGCCTAATGGCCGGTGCGATAAGTTGGGACAAGGGCAAGCTCCCATAGTCGCGTGCAGCTTGTATAAGGCCGGCAACCGAACCGGGGACACCAACAGCGTAGGGCGAGCGTGTCGATTTACCTGGGATCACTTGTCCCTGTGCGTCTAAGAATAGATCGGGTCTGGCGCTTGCAGGTGCTGTTTCGCGAAAGTCTAACGCGGTGGTCCTGCCGTGTGCGGCGTCGCGTATGAGCATGAAGCCTCCGCCGCCTAGATTGCCTGCGTTGGGCAGGACGACGGCCAGCGCAAACCCCATTGCCACGGCAGCGTCTGTGGCATTGCCCCCTTGTTGCAGGATGCGGGCGCCGACTTCGCTGGCAAGGCGGTGCTCACTGGCCACCATGCCACCATTTGAGACGACTGGATGAAATATTTCAAAGGAGCCGTCATACCGAAGCACTGCGGTATCGGTCAGAGCAGCCTGGTTGGCCTGAGCGCCCGTCGTTTGCGCTGCGAGCGGCGTTGGTAATGTCACGGCGACGCCGAGACAGGCGACAGTCAACAGGACATGACGCGCTGTGCTGCGTATACTGTGACGCTGCAAACAGCAGGATTGGCTTCTTTGATTCATGGTCGGTCCACTATCCGAATTTTTGTGAGAGCACATCGTGTCAACTGTCAATACCAATCAAACCGTTTCCGCTGAATCACGCCCGTCAGGACGTGCCGCAAACGAATTGCGTACCGTTTCTATGCAGCGGGGCTTTACGCGCTACGCCGAGGGGTCGGTGTTGATCTGTATGGGCAATACTCAAGTACTGTGCACAGCAAGCGTACTCGAAAAAGTGCCTCCGTTTCTAAAAGGCCAAGGGCAGGGCTGGGTCACTGCCGAGTATGGAATGTTGCCGCGTTCGACCCATACACGCTCCGACAGGGAAGCAGCAAAGGGTAAACAGTCAGGCCGGACCCAAGAAATTCAACGTCTGATTGGACGCAGCTTACGTGCGGTAATGGACATGAAGGCACTCGGCGAGCGCACGATCCAAATTGATTGCGACGTGTTGCAAGCGGACGGCGGTACGCGCTGCGCCAGTATTACAGGAGCCTGGGTTGCTGTTGCCGACGCAGTGGATGGACTCATGAAGCAGGGTTTATTGACCCAGAATCCGCTGATTGATTCGGTTGCGGCTGTTTCGGTTGGTATGGTCGGCGGGCAGGCCGTGCTTGATCTGGATTACCCCGAAGACTCCGGTTGCGACGCAGACATGAATATCGTCATGACGGGCGCGGGGCGTTATGTCGAAGTGCAGGGCACGGCCGAAGGACACACCTTTGATCGCGCTGAGCTAAATACTCTGTTGGCCCTGGCTGAAGAAGGCATAGCGATACTGGCGCAAAAACAAAAATCAGCCCGGCAGGGCTGATTTTATTGGCCTGTGCAATCAGGCCGCCTTGCACGCTCTGGTGAAACTAGATAGTCCTGCCACCATCGACAGGTAGTTCTAGTCCAGTCAGAAAGGATGCTTCCTCCGAGGCTAGAAACACTGCCGCATTTGCAATGTCGCGCGGCACGCTGAGTCTACCCATTGGGATTGTTGCAATGAATTTTGCACGGTTCTCAGGGGTATCTGGAATGCCCATAAAGTCACCCAACATCCCTGTGTCACCCATAACAGGACAAATCACATTCACGCGGATGTTGTCGCCTGCAAGCTCGACAGCAAGTGACTTGGACAACAGGTTCGCAGCACCTTTGGACGCGTTGTACCAAGTCAGACCAGGGCGTGGTCGCAGGCCAGCCGTCGAGCCAACGTTAATGATGCAGCCCGATTTCTTGGCTCGCATCATTGGCACGACTGCATTAATCATGTGATAAATCGCTTTAACGTTGACATCGAAGCATCGGTCGTAGGTTGCTTCGTCGACATTCAAAAACGGTTGATTTTTATGTGTGTAGCCTGCGTTGTTCACAACAATATCAACAGACCCAAATTTTTGAACGGCTGTGCTGACGACCAGATCAATATCGGCACGTTTGCTGACATCGCACTTTACCGCTACGGCTGAGGCGCCGATTTCCGCTGCAACCTTTTGAGCGCCGGCTTCATTCAGATCGGCGATGACGACTTTCGCACCCTCACGGACGTAGTAGCGCGCGATTTCTGCGCCAAAGCCGCTTGCGGCACCCGTGACGATTGCAACTTTGTTTTGTAAGCGCATGCTTGTTGTCTCCAGTTATTCGTCTTGGTCAGTATCAATCAGACAATACACGGCCCAGCGTAGGCTGTTTACTAATAGCCCAAACCGTTTGGATCAGTTTCTTGACCTGTGCTTCAGTGGCGTTGCCTTCATACGTTCCAAGACGCAAGGCTTTGTCTTCGATCTCCGGACGCGATAGCGTGTTGCCTGGGTCACCCTTGGGCTCATCGACGCGGCCCGCGAGACTACGTCCGTCCTTGGTGGTCACAGTGACCTTGCCGATCCAGCGTTGTGGATAGGCCGTGTCGACCTCCTCGTCGAGTTCCATTGTGACCTTGTCGCGGAAGGCAGCGACTTGACCATCTTTGAGTGCTTTATCAAAGCCTGCCAAGTCAGCCGAATTTCGTATTGCGATCAGGGCCAGGACGGTACCCATCGAAAACTTTGATTGATGGACGGTCTGTGGGTCGACAACCGGCCCCAGTACGTCAATTGCCCCTTGGTGCACGTGGGTCACGACGCGCGTGATGTCATCAGCCTTTAACCCATGGGTCTTCATGGCGTGTTGCAATGCATCGGCTGCCGGATGTGTATGGCGGCACGACGCATGGTATTTGAATGACGTCTCGGGTAAGGCCCAGCGCACGCCCAGACGATCGGTCAGCTTGGCAGGGTCGGCATCAGTCGACATACCAGCGGCCATGCCTTGGACGCCTTCGAGGATACGACGCGCACCGGTAAAGCCTTCTTTGGCAAGGTAGGCTGAGCTAAGACCTGTTGAAGCTGCGTGAGCTGTATGCAACTGTTTGGAGTCGGCGGCGTCGCGCAAAAATTCCCACAAGCCAGATGCCTGCGTGCCGGCTGAGCCGATTGCGTTAAGCATTTGTTCTGGGTTGAGCTTAAGCAGGCGTCCAACAGTTACAGCCGCCGCAACCGTGCCTGCGGTACCTGTCGTATGAAAAATTTTGTAGTGTGAACGACCGAGGAACTCGCCTACGCGAATACCAACTTCGTAGCCTACGACCGATGCCGTAATGAACTCTTCACCTGAAGCGCCGATCGCTTGTGCGACAGCCAGTGCTGGTGGGAATACGACAGCCGCTGGATGAAATACCGAACCGTTGTGCACATCGTCTTGCTCAACAACGTGCGCAGCAGCAGCATTCACCATCGCAGCAAAAAATGGATTCGTCATTCTACGATTGACGAAATCTTCAGACTTGCCGTCGGAAGGGCCCATCAGCGCTGTGTATTTTGCCATCGCTTTGACTGCACGCGCGGACGACCCTGCCAATATAGATGCCATCGTATCCAGAAAGAGATCTTCGCAACGCATACGGACCGACTCTGGAATGTCGGAGTATTGCAGTTCAGAGGCAAACTTCGCGAGCGCAGCGCTTGGATGCAAGACAGCAGCAGGGGCAGGGGAACGAACGGCAGTCATGGTTTATCCTTTAGAACGAACGTGGGAGGCCAAGTACGTGTTCAGCCACGTACGACAAGATCAGGTTGGTTGATATTGGCGCGACTTGATATAAACGTGTTTCGCGGAATTTACGCTCTACGTCGTATTCGCAGGCGAAGCCAAAGCCACCATGGAATTGTAAGCAAGCATTTGCCGCTTCCCATGACGCGTCGGCCGCGAGCAACTTCGCCATGTTGGCTTGTGTGCCGCACGCTTGCTTCGCATCAAAGAGACGGCAAGCTTCGTAACGCATCAGGCTAGCAGCTTCGACGTTGACAAAAGCCCGTGCAATCGGAAACTGCACACCTTGGTTTTGACCGATCGGACGACCAAAGACGATACGATCTTTCACGTACTTGGATACGCGGTCAATGAACCAGTAACCATCGCCAATACACTCAGCTGCAATCAACGCGCGCTCAGCGTTCAATCCGTCGAGAATGTACTTAAAGCCTTTGCCTTCCTCACCGATAAGGTTTTCGGCTGGGATTTCAAGGTTCTCAAAGAAGAGTTCGTTGGTTTCGTGGTTAACCATGTTCAAAATGGGGCGCACGGTTAAACCGTTGCCGATTGCTTGGTGGAGATCGACGATAAATATCGACATCCCTTCGGATTTCTTTGTTACTTGATCAAGCGGTGTGGTGCGGGCCAACAAGATCATGAGGTCGGAGTGCTGGATACGCGAGATCCAAACCTTTTGACCATTAATGACGTAACGGTCTCCCTTCTTAACCGCCGTTGTCTTGATCTTGGTGGTGTCGGTGCCAGTTGTTGGCTCCGTCACGCCCATCGACTGCAGGCGCAGCTCACCCGCCGCAATTTTTGGCAAATAGAGATTTTTTTGTTCGGTTGAGCCATGGCGCAATAGAGTCCCCATGTTGTAGAGCTGTCCGTGGCAGGCTCCCGAATTACCACCCGAACGGTTAATCTCTTCCATAATTACCGATGCCTCTGTCAGCCCGAGGCCCGAACCACCATATTCCTGTGGGATCAGGGCTGCCATCCAGCCTGCCTGGGTCAACGCATTGACGAACTCTTCTGGATAGCCTCGTGCCTCGTCTACTTTACGGAAGTACTCGTCGGGGAATTGTTTGCAAAGGTCCCGGATGGCGTCACGAATATCTTGATATTGGTCTGAATGAGTAGTTTGCATGATTGTCTTATGATGGCGTGTATGGCGAAAACGCTAATGTGCCCGAGCGCGGACCGCCTGACTATTGATGTTTGGTTAACCCGGACTTTTTGAATGCTTAAGCGACTACCTATTCCATGGCAAACCACTTCGATCTGACGGATTTGCAACTTATCGTCAACATTGGGGACGCTAGCAGCCTGACCCGTGGCGCGGAAAAGTCGCATTTGTCGCTTCCCGCTGCCAGCAATAGGGTTAAAAACCTCGAAGACCACTTTGGGACTAGGCTATTTAACCGAAATAGCCAGGGTGTGACGCTCACCCCATCGGGGGAAGCGTTTTTGCGCCATGCCAGGCTGGTTTTACGTCAAATTGACCACTTGCGCGGGGATATTCACGAATACGCTCGAGGTATCAAAGGCCAGGTGAGGGTACTGGCGAATACGACGGCGATGACGGAGTTCATGCCCGCGGTATTAAGTCGTTACCTGGCATCCCATCCAGATGTCACCGTTGAGCTACGTGAACGCCTGAGTTATCTGGTCATTAAGGCCGTGTCGGAGGGCTCGGCAGATATCGGAATTGTCGCCGGTCGGCCGGAATCGTCGGAACTCGAGTACTTGCCCTATCGGAAAGATCGACTCGTGCTTGTGACATCGCAGGATCACCACTTTGGTGACCGCACTGAGGTCGCTTTTGCTGAAACCATGCGTTACGAATATGTCGGATTGTCTGAGTGGAGCGCCATTCATGCTTTCTTGATTCAGGCGGCCGATAAGCTCGGACATCCGTTTCGGTTCAGGGTTGAGGTCGGCAGCTTCGAGGCTGTGTGCCGGATGATTGAGGCCGGCGTGGGTATTGGTGTGGTGCCCGAGTTAGTGGCGAGACGCTATGCGCAGCGCCTGAAGATAAAAATTGTGCGCTTGTCCGATGACTGGGCCGATCGTAAATTGCAAATCTGTGTACGCAAACTCGAACAATTGCCCGGTTTTGCACGTGAGCTAGTCAATATGCTGATTGAAGACGTGCCCCTTGCAGACTTACAGGAGCGGGAATGATGTTGAGCTCTCTTGTGTTGGCCTCGGGTAATGCCGGAAAAATCAAAGAGTTCGAGGCGCTTTTTGCGCCACTTGGCGTCAAGCTCATTTCCCAAAAGAGTTTGAATATTCCCGACGCGCCTGAGCCACACGCAACATTCGTTGAGAACGCGCTCGCTAAGGCTAGGCACGCAAGTGCTTTGTCGGGCTTACCTGCGCTAGCAGACGACTCTGGATTGTGCGTGCATGCGTTAGGCGGGGAGCCAGGCGTACATTCTGCACGCTATGCGCAAGTGCTTAATGGGCCACGCTCGGACGCCGCAAACAATGAAAAGCTATTGACGGTCTTGCGCGACGTGACCGATCGACGTGCATGGTATGTGGCTGTGTTGGTGCTTGTCATGCGCCCTGATGACCCTCAGCCTGTCATTGCACAGGCTAACTGGAGTGGCGAAATCGTGGATCAGGCGCGCGGCGACAATGGTTTTGGCTACGATCCTTATTTCTTTTTGAAAGAAGAGGGGTGTTGCGTAGCGGAGCTCGCACCCCAGAAAAAAAATGCCATCAGTCATCGCGGCATGGCCATGCGTGAATTGGTCGCGCAGCTCAGACAAGCTGGGATGCTTGCTTAATGGCACGCATCATCCCGATAGTCGCTGAGCAGGCCACGAGCAAACTTGTTTCGAGCACCGCGGGTCTTCCAGGGGCTGGTTCGCTGCTGACCACCTTGCCGCCCCTGTCGCTTTACATACACGTACCTTGGTGTGTGCGTAAGTGTCCATACTGCGATTTCAATTCGCATCAAGCACCAAGTGTGCTGCCCGAGGAACAATACCTTGAGGCATTACAGGCTGACCTAGAGCAAGCTCTCCCAAGTGTATGGGGTCGTCAGGTGCACACAGTCTTTATTGGCGGTGGCACACCAAGCTTGTTGAGTGAGCATGCGATGGACCGCCTTCTATCGATGCTGCGCACGCATTTAAATCTTTGGCCAGATGCTGAGATCACAATTGAGGCTAATCCGGGTACAGCTGAGGCGAATAGACTACTTGAGTATTCGCGCAGCGGCGTCAACAGAATTTCGCTAGGTATTCAGTCTTTCGATAGCAGACAACTCAAGGCGCTAGGTCGAGTCCATGATGCAGATCAAGCACGCGCTGCGATAGAGATGGCGCAACGTGCTGTCGCGCGAGTCAATTTGGATTTGATGTTTGCCTTGCCGCAGCAGACCTTGGAAGAGTCCATCCAAGACGCACGAGAAGCGTTGTCTTTTGGTACTGAACATTTGTCGATGTATCAGCTCAGTATCGAGCCAAATACGGTCTTTGCGAAGTTTCCCCCAGCGTTGCCCGAGGACGACCTTGCTGTCGAGATGGAGGACGCCATTGAAAGTTTATGTGGCGCAGCGGGTCTTGAGCGCTATGAGGTCTCCGCATTCGCCAAAATAGGTGCGCGGGCAAGACATAACCTGAACTACTGGCAATTTGGGGATTATTTGGGTTTAGGCCCGGGTGCCCATGGCAAGTTGTCGTTCCCGGACAAAATACTCAGACAAGCCAGGACGCGCAGCCCTGACTCGTGGATGCAGTCTGCTCTGCAAAGAGATGGCTCGCATATTGCTGAGTCGCGCACCCTAGACTCAAGCGAGCTGCCGTTCGAGTTCATGCTCAATGCTTTGCGTTTGCGCGAGGGCGTACCCGCATCTTTGTATCCAGAGCGATGCGGCAGGGCTCCGGCCGGATTTGCGGGTATGCTTGCGCAGGCTGCACAGAAAGGCCTTCTAGTGGACTCATCTATCCGCTACCAAGCCACGCCAATAGGTTGGCGCTTTTTGAATGAGTTGCAGGGCATTTTTCTCCCGTAGCACCAAATAAGTGCGTAAAAATCCCATTTTGTGCGCATATGCACTATATTGGTGCCAGTTATTAGCCCTGCTACAGGGCTAATTCAGCTTCTGGCAGTTGGCACAAAACTTGCTTTGGATGTCACAAGGTAAAATTACGCGCTAGTTCCAACCAAAATATTAGTCAGTCATTCCTTCTAATTCATACCCGGAGTCAATAATGACCACCTCTAAAGATGTTCTGAAGAAGATTGCCGATAACGAAGTCAAGTTTGTTGACTTCCGTTTTACGGACACTATGGGCAAAGAGCAGCACGTCTCTGTGCCTGTCAGCCAAATGGGCGAAGATAAGTTTAAGGACGGCCATGCATTTGACGGTTCGTCGATCGCAGGCTGGAAGGGCATTGAAGCTTCAGACATGCTGTTGATTCCAGATCCAGCAACTGCTCACATGGATCCATTCCGTGAAGAGTCGACCATGATCCTGACATGTGACGTGGTTGAGCCCTCAGACATGAAAGGCTACGAGCGCGATCCACGCTCTTTGGCAAAACGCGCTGAAGCCTATCTGAAGTCCAGCGGCTTAGGCGACACGGCTTATTTCGGTCCAGAACCAGAGTTTTTTGTTTTTGACGGCGTAACTTGGGGCGACGATATGTCCGGCTGCCACGTCAAGATCAAGTCCGAAGAGGGCTCATGGTCAACCGGCATGGAATTCGAAGGTGGCAACTTGGCTCACCGTCCAAAAGTTAAAGGCGGCTACTTCCCAGTTCCTCCCGTCGACTCAATGCAAGACATGCGTTCCGAGATGTGCTTGTTGCTCGAAGAAGCTGGCATTCCAGTTGAAGTGCACCATCACGAAGTTGCTGGCGCAGGTCAGCTCGAAATCGGTACCAAGTTCAGCACGCTCGTTACACGTGCAGACTGGAACCAGATCATGAAGTACACGATTCACAACGTTGCACATGCCTACGGCAAAACAGCAACCTTCATGCCAAAGCCAATCGTTGGTGACAACGGTTCGGGCATGCACGTGCACCAGTCGATCTGGAAAGACGGTCAGAACTTGTTCGCAGGCAATGGTTACGCTGGTCTGTCTGAGTTTGCTCTGTACTACATCGGCGGTGTGATCAAGCACGCACGTGCACTGAACGCGATCACCAACCCAGGTACGAACTCGTACAAGCGTCTGGTGCCACATTACGAAGCCCCTGTGAAGCTTGCTTACTCGGCACGTAACCGTTCGGCTTCGATCCGTATTCCTTACGTTGCAAACCCCAAGGGTCGTCGTATCGAAGCGCGTTTCCCAGATCCACTCGCCAACCCATACTTGGCTTTCTCGGCCTTGATGATGGCTGGTCTGGATGGTGTGCAGAACAAGATTCATCCTGGCGATCCAGCAGACAAGAACTTGTACGACTTGCCACCTGAAGAAGATGCAAAGATCCCAACAGTGTGCAGCTCGCTCGAGCAAGCGCTTGAGGAATTGAACAAAGACCGCGAGTTCTTGACCCGTGGTGGCGTGTTCACAAACGAGATGTTGGATGCATACGTTGATTTGAAGATGCAAGAAGTTAATCGTCTTCGTATGACAACGCACCCTGTTGAATTTGACCTTTACTACAGCCTCTAAACTGCCGACAAATCTGGGGTCGGGCCTCCCGGCCTGATACCCATGAACTCCGTTGAAGCCTTCGATCTACTCGCCACGACGGTTCTGTTATTGAACCCGAACGGCGAAGTCGCAGAGGCTAATGCGGCGGCGGAAGTGATGTTTGGGCGGTCCCGGCGTACCCTGATTGGGTTGCCGGCCGCCCATTTGTTTGAGCGTGACAGTGCGTTGGAGCAGTCTTTCCGGCAAGCCTGCGCGGGTGATGTCGATGATTGTCGGCAATTCGCTCGGACACGACGCGGCGCAGACTCGGTCGAAGTAGGTGTGACATCCATCGCGTTAGTTGGGCGGCCTTGGGCAGCCCTTATTGAGGTGAAAGATATTGAGCAGCGTGTGCTGGTCGATCGCAGTATCCGCTTGGTTGATGAAATCGAAACGCAGCACGAGCTGCTGCGCAATCTGGCACATGAGGTAAAGAATCCTCTCGGGGGTCTGCGCGGTGCTGCGCAGTTACTCGAGTCCGAATTGCCTGATCCAGCACTGCAGGAATACACACAAGTCATTATTTCAGAAGCCGATCGTCTACAAGCGCTAGTCGATCGCTTAGCTGCACCCCAGCGCATGCCTGTGCAATGGCAGTCGGTCAATATCCACGAGGTCTGCGAACGCGTATGTGCGCTTGTACGCGCGGAGTTTAGGCACGTCGCGCTACAACGTGACTACGATGCATCGATGCCCGAGTTTCGTGCTGACCCCGCTCGATTGATGCAAGCGCTTTTAAATGTGGTTCGAAATGCTGCGCAGGTTTTGACGGGATCCGCGCAAGTCGCATCCCCACACATCACAATCAAGACGCGAGTCGCGCGTCAAGTTTTATTGCGACATAAACAACATCGCATGGCCGTTGTCGTTTCAGTGCTAGACAACGGACCTGGCGTACCCGAGACAATTCAAGACCGAATTTTTCATCCACTCGTGACAGGTCGTGATGGCGGGACCGGCTTAGGCCTGAGTCTTGCGCAAGATTTCGTCCAACAACACGGTGGCGTAATTGAATTTGACTCGAAGCCCGGACACACCGAGTTTCGCCTGATGTTACCTATGGAGTCGTTATGAAACCTGTCTGGATCGTAGATGATGACCAGGCCATTCGCTGGGTGTTAGAGAAAGCGCTAAGCCGTGCTGGAATGGTAACCAGAAGTTTCGTGGGTGCGAACGAAGTGTCGGCCGCCTTGAGATCTGAGACGCCCGCAGCGTTGATCTCGGACATTCGTATGCCAGGAACAGATGGTTTCGAATTGTTGAAACACGTCAAGGAAAAGTATCCTGCCTTGCCGGTGATCATCATGACCGCGTTCAGCGATCTTGATAGTACTGTCACGGCATTTCAGGGCGGGGCGTTTGATTATTTAGCAAAGCCATTCGATATTAATGAAGCTGTGGCGTTGATTTCGCGTGCGGTTCAGGAACCTGAAGCTGAAGAAACCTCGGTTGGGGTAGGGCGAGCAGACGTATCCCAAGACAAGGGGATACTCACCCAGTCGTCTTCCGTGGCGATGCAAGAGGTATTTCGAGCAATTGGACGTTTGGCGCAGTCCAACGTGACTGTGTTAATTACCGGCGAGTCAGGTACCGGCAAAGAATTGGTTGCACATGCACTGCATAGTCATGGTGCTCGAGCAAAGGGGCCGTTCATCGCCTTGAATACGGCAGCCATCCCAAGAGATCTGCTTGAGGCTGAACTCTTTGGGCATGAGCGCGGTGCCTTCACGGGCGCCAATTCACTGCGCCGTGGACGTTTTGAAGAGGCGAGCGGTGGCACACTTTTTTTAGATGAAATTGGCGATATGCCGTTTGAGTTGCAGACTAGATTGCTGCGCGTCCTATCAGACGGAACGTTTTATCGGGTCGGTGGGTCGCAACCAGTGCGGGTGGATGTGCGGATCGTTGCTGCCACCCATCAACCACTCGAAGATCGCGTGCGCGAAGGAAAATTTCGAGAAGACTTGTTCCATCGCTTGAACGTCATTCGACTGCGTTTGCCGCCGCTGCGCGAGCGACGTGAGGATGTCCCTGAGCTTGCGCGGCATTTTCTGTCCCTCTCCGCGCGTGGAGTCGGCGTGCCGGTTAAGCGGATTTCAGACGCTGCGATGCAAGTCCTGGCGAAGTTTGATTTTCCGGGTAATGTTCGGCAGCTCGAGAACTTTTGTCATTGGCTAACTGTGATGGCACCGGGTCAGACTGTTGGTGTTGCTGATTTGCCACCTGAGGTGCGTGCGGCAACATTGCCGGCCTCGGCTCCCAGCGTTGGAGTGAGCAGTGAGGCGCAACAACAAAGCTGGCAACAACTTTTGGCCATTGATGCGACGCAACGATTGTTACGCTCTGATCCTGAAGTGTGGGCTGTACTGACGCAGCAGTTTGAACGCACAATTTTGCAGTCGTCGCTCGAGGTGTGCCGCGGGCGGCGAGTTGAAGCGGCAGCGCGGCTAGGTATGGGTAGAAACACAATTACTCGTAAATTGCGTGAGCTCGGTATGGATGCGGGCGGAGCAGACACAGTGCTTCAATCGGATTAAACTATTGTTTTTGGTTAATCAATAGTAAAAACCGGAGATTGAACATGTCCAAACAAATCATTCACACAGACAAGGCGCCTGCAGCGGTTGGACCGTATTCCCAAGCAGTGCAAGCGCCCGCGGGCAAGATGGTTTTCTTGTCAGGGCAGATTGGTTTGGTTCCCGCAACGGGCGACATGGTGTCGGATAAGTTTGAAGATCAAGTCAAACAGGCTTTTTCAAATATGCAAGCGGTGATTGAGGCTGCGGGCGGCAAGCTTGAAAATATAGTGAAGCTCAACCTCTTTCTGACAGACTTAGGTCAATTTGGCATCGTCAACGCATTGATGGCCGAGCGTTTGCCACAACCCTATCCAGCCCGTTCAACGGTTGGCGTGTCGAGCCTGCCAAAGGGTGCGCAATTTGAGGTCGAAGCGATCATCGTTGTTTAAGTTGATATCGCCCTTGCTGTTGCGCTAACGTGAATGCTCGCCCCGCGCGCAAGCGCCCGAGTGCAAAGACACCAGCGATCAGCCTGGAGTCAAAATTCGCTCGTCTTGGACTCGTCAGTGCTGAAGACTTCGTACTGCATCTGCCGTTGCGTTACGAGGACGAGACTCAGATTGCGGCGATTGGATCAGTCCGGCCTGGAGTCATGGCGCAGATCGAGGGCGAGGTCGTACGCAGTGAAGTCGTGCTCAAGCCACGACGTCAACTGACCGCGGTGCTGCGCGACGAAACAGGCGAAATTCACCTTAGATGGCTGACGTTTTACCCAAGTCAACAATCACAAATGCAGCCAGGCAAGCGCTGGCGTGTGCGCGGGGAGGTCCGTGGCGTGCGTCATGGCGTTGAGATGGTTCACCCGAAAGTGAGCGTCGCTGGAGCGCCTCTGTCCGCTGCACTCACGCCTGTGTATCCCACGACGGACGGGCTGTCGCAGTCCAGCTTGCGTAAAGCGATTGGGACGGCCTTGGCAACCGTCGACCTACAAGACACTTTGTCTCCGAGCACGCGAAGTCAGTTAGGTTTAATGGAATTGCGTGACGCGTTGCGGACCATTCACGCACCACGTGCGGATCTTGATCCCACCAGTTTGCTTGAACACACACATCCCGCATGGACGCGTATTAAGTTTGATGAATTGTTAGCGCAACAGTTGTCATTGGCTGCGGCGCGAGATCAGAGACTTGTTAAACGAGCCCGACCGTTAGGTCCATTAGCGCCGCACAACGGGCAGTTATCGCTGTCGCAGCAGCTGCTGAACAGTCTACCGTTCGCTCTCACATCGGCGCAGATGCGTGTGTTGCAAGAAATTGAGTTCGATCTTGGGCGACCTTATCCCATGTATCGTTTACTCCAAGGGGATGTTGGCAGCGGCAAGACGATCGTTGCCGCGTTAGCAGCGCTGCGCGCGATAGCGCATGGCGTTCAAGTGGCATTGATGGCGCCGACTGAGCTTTTAGCCGAGCAGCATTTCAATAAGATGCAGTCCTGGTTTGATCCACTTGGGATACGTGTGTGTTGGCTTGCGGGTAGTATGCCTAGCAAGGCAAAGCGTGAGTCACTGGAGGCTATACGCTCTGGTCAGGCAAAGCTTGTTGTAGGTACACAGGCTCTGATTCAAGAGGGTGTAGATTTTGCATCGTTGGGGTTGGTGATTGTCGATGAGCAGCATCGCTTTGGTGTAGGCCAACGACTCTCTTTGTCACGCAAAGGAGAAGAGGGCACGCAATCTGAGAGACAAATCTTAGAGCCAGAACTCATTCCACACCAATTAACCATGAGCGCGACGCCAATTCCGCGCACGCTTGCTATGACCTTTTATGCTGACCTTGAGGTGTCATCGATTGACGAGCTACCTCCTGGTCGCACGCCCATTGTGACAAAGTTATTTGCCTCTGATCGCCGCGGGGATATCATCGCCCACGTCGCACAGGCATGCGATGAAGGTCAACAGACGTATTGGGTCTGCCCTTTGATTGAGGAAAGTGAAGCGCTAGATTTACAAAATGCCGTTGATATCTACGCAGAGCTCGTCGACGCCTTGCATCCTCGGCGGGTTGGTTTGGTGCACGGTCGGCTAACACCCACCGAGAAAGCTGCAGTGATGCAAGCTTTTAGGGACGCGCTGCTAGACGTACTCGTCGCAACAACGGTGATCGAAGTCGGTGTTGATGTTCCCAACGCGTCTTTAATGATCATCGAACACGCTGAGCGTTTTGGTCTGGCTCAACTACATCAGTTAAGAGGGCGCGTTGGACGAGGCGCAAAACGTTCGGTATGTGTGTTGATGTATCAGACTCCACTTTCGATGCTCGCCCGGCAACGGTTACGCGCAATGTATGAAACGCAAGACGGTTTTGAAATAGCGCAGCGTGATCTTGATTTGCGTGGTCCTGGGGAGTTATTGGGTTCCCGGCAGTCTGGGCTCACCCTACTAAAATTTGCAGATCTTGCTCAGGATGGTGATTTAGTAGGGGTTGCGCGGGAACAGGCGAGCGCGTTGCGTGAATCGGACCCGCAGACAGTGCGCAAGCACTTAGATCGATGGATGCGTGGAAGAGAAGATTACCTGCGTAGTTAATGTATTTAAAGCTTAAATTAGCGGAGTCACCATGACCCTCACGGAGTTGAAGTACATCGTTGCGGTTTCCCGAGAGAAACACTTTGGGCGCGCGGCAGAGGCCTGTTTTGTTAGCCAGCCGACCTTGTCTGTGGCGATCAAGAAGCTTGAGGATGAATTAGGCGTCACTCTCTTTGAGCGCGGAGGAACTGAGATCGGTGTGACAGCGATTGGTATGCAAATTGTGTTGCAAGCACAAAAGGTCTTAGAAGAGAGTGCCAATATCAAGGAACTTGCTCGCCTGGGTCGCGATCCTCTTGCTGGCGTGTTGCGTGTAGGGGTCATTCATACGATCGGTCCTTATCTACTTCCGAAATTAGTGCCGACGCAGATCGAGCGTACTCCACAAATGCCTCTAATCCTTCAGGAGAACTTCACTGTTCGATTGTTAGAGCTTTTACGCCAAGGTGAGATTGATTGTGCAATCATGGCATTGCCGCTACCTGACTCTGGGTTAAGTGTTCTACCCCTTTACGATGAGGACTTCGTCGTCGTTATTCCGGCGCAACACCCGTGGGCAACCCGTAAATCAATTTCTGCTGAAGATTTGAAGCAGCAGAATATGTTGCTGCTGGGGAGCGGGCATTGCTTTCGGGATCAAGTGTTGGAAGTTTGTCCGGAGCTTTCACGGTTTGCTGCCACGAGCGAAGGTATCCAACGAACCTTTGAGGGTTCGTCGCTTGAAACCATACGCCACATGGTGGCTGCGGGGATCGGTATTACGGTGATTCCGGCGAGTGCGGTCACCGCGCTTGATCGAAGTAGCAAGCTGTTGAAGTACATCAAGTTTGATACGCCTGTCCCTAATCGTCGCGTTGTCCTAGCCTGGCGCAAGAGTTTTCCACGTACGGTTGCCATTGATGCGTTGGTGCAGGCGGTTTTCGCTTGTGAACTCGAGGGTGTGCAGATGCTTGAGTCGTCCGGAACAAGGGATGTCGCTCATCGTGTTTGAACGACTCGCACTGTATGCAAAGCTCGTACGGATCGATAAGCCAATCGGTACCTTGTTGTTGTTATGGCCAACGTTATGGGGGCTATTTATCGCAGCTGACGGGTTCCCAGAGCCTATCGTGCTGGGTATATTTGTTCTTGGTACATTTTTGATGCGCTCTGCTGGTTGCGCGATGAATGACTATTTCGACAGAGATGTTGACCGACACGTTGCGCGCACTGAAAATCGGGTCTTAACCTCCGGGTTGATTCAGCCTCGTGAAGCCTTGTATGTTGCGGCTGTTTTAGGACTGCTCAGCTTTGCACTGGTGTTGTGTTTAAACCGGCTGACGATTCTGTTGGCGTTTGTCGCGGCGATACTCGCTGTGACCTATCCACTCTTTAAGCGGTTTTTTGCTATTCCACAGGCATATCTGGGTATTGCGTTTGGGTTTGGTATCCCGATGTCCTTTGCCGCGATACAAGACCATATTCCTATGATTGCTTGGCTAATGCTGTTAGCGAACGTCTGCTGGGCGATTGCGTATGATACGGAATATGCGATGGTTGATCGCGATGATGATATCCGCCTGGGGCTTAAGACCTCTGCGATAACCTTCGGCCAGCAAGATGTCGTGTTCGTGGCATTGTTTTACTTTGTGGCAATCGCCTTGTTAGGGCTTGTGGGTAGCCTACTCGCTTATAGCTGGCCGTATTACGGTGGTCTGTTGTTAGCGTTCGGAATTGCTACATTGCACGTTTACTGGATTCGCGGGCGTGACCGGCAAGCGTGTTTTAAGGCATTTCTGCACAATACGTGGTTAGGGGCTGCCGTATTTGGCGGCATTGGGCTACAGCTTTTAATTTATTGATTTCTGGAATGAAGATGGCAACTTTTCCTTCAGTGGCATTCATCGGTGGTGGCAACATGGCGAATGCCTTGGTCTCGGGCATGCTTGCCCAGGGTTGCCCTCCGGAGCAGGTTCATGTGGTTGAGGTCGTTGACACACTGCAAGCGCAGTGGCGTTCGCGCTCCGTTAGTGTGAGCGGGGCGCCAGATCAGCTGCTTGGTCAGCGACAAGTCTGGATTTTTGCAGTGAAGCCGCAGCAGATGCGCGAGGTCGTCATGCAATGCCGCCCTTGGCTAAAGCCGGACACACTGGTGATTAGTATTGCAGCTGGGATTTCGATCGAGTCGCTTGGCAAGTGGCTCGGCAATGAGACGGTACCGTTTGCAAATATCGTACGGTGCATGCCGAATACGCCAGCTCTGGTTGGTGCAGGTGTGACAGGAATGAGTGCGCCCACAACCACCAACGCCGCAGACCGAGACAAAGCGACGGCTTTACTCTCGACCGTGGGTGAGGTTGTCTGGGTGGACGGAGACCGGGCGATCGATGCCGTCACAGCACTATCTGGCAGTGGTCCTGCCTACGTATTCCTCTTTCTTGAATCGCTCATCAAGGGCGGTCTTGCACTGGGCTTGTCTGAGTCGCAGGCAAGGGACTTGGCATTATCGACGCTTGCCGGTGCGACCAAACTCGCACAACAGTCCACTGAGGCACCCTCGGTGCTACGCGAGCGTGTGACGTCCAAGGGCGGGACCACGGCAGCTGCGCTGGATGTATTTGCGCAGCAGGGTTTCGGCCAAGCAGTCGTACAAGCGATGGCGGCAGCCGATCGTCGCGCTGCTGAGTTATCGATCGAGTTTGGAAAATAATCCGCGCACTGAATATTGTTAACAGGAATGACCTAATGAAAAAGCTATTTGCAGCAGTCGGCGGTTTGATCCTAGTACTCCTGGCCGTTTGGCTAGGCGCTAGTGTCTATGTCGGACGTAGTACAGAAAAATTTGTTTCGACCATCACTGAGCGTAATAAGCCAGGTGCTGCCTTGCGCATCGTCAATGTGAAGCACAACCAATCTTTGCTTTCAGCGACTGGGTCGTTTGATCTGCAATTTTCAGATATCAATGCTGAGGCGAAGGACGGTGGACCACTTTATACCGCTCAAGCAACGTACAAAGTATCCAACTTACTATTGCCGCAGTCTGCGATGCGATTTGACTGGCACATCAAGCCGGCAGGGCCGCGCGCACAGGCGTTGAAAGATTTCTTTGGACAAGAGATCGATTTGCACGGTCATGGCAAGCTAGGCTATGGCGGTGCCGCTCGGTCGAGCTTTAGCCTGCCTAAGCTGGCGGTAAGGCAAGGCAAAGACTCGTTCGATTTCAGTCCTTTAGCCGGAAATATCGCATGGGGTGCAAAGACGCTTGCTGTCGATTTCAAAGTCGATCGCTTCTCAATGCGCACGGCTGAATACGTCCTCGATATACAAGGTGTTAGCCTGCTATCGGATGTCAGTGACAGACTGAAGGGTATCGGCTCTGGATCACTCTCAATCGGAAAAGTCAGTACCAAAGCGTTCACAGCAGAGAATTTTGTTCTGAGCAGCACGACCGCAGAGAAAGACAGTCGTGTGAACTTAACCATTAATCCGAAAGTAGCTTCTCTTGATATCGCTGGTCAAAAACTGCGTGACGTTTCTCTTGAATTCGCGGTCAGCGGAATGAATAGCGCCAGTGTCGAGGCCTTATCCGCTGTGGGGCATGACTCAAATGACTTCCGTATGCTGACGGCTGATGAGCAGTCGCGCGTGAAGCAAGCACTGCGCGCGTTGTTGAACGACGGCTTCTCGCTAGGTATTCCATCGCTTACTGCAACTACTGACGGCGGGTCGGTTCAAGGTGCATTAAAGCTCGAGGTGTTGCCTGCCAAAGGCCCGGCTACGGCGAAGTTCTCAACAGTTGATTCAGTTCGCGCGAGCGGTCAAATCGAGGCCAAAGGACGCGTCCTAGATAACAAGCAGCGCACAATGGCAATGATGTTCGGCTTAGTTGTACCAACGAAGGAAGGGTTGCGTGCTGGGTTTGAACTTGCGGGTGGTTCGATTAAGGCCAACGGCAAGAACTTTGATATCAAAGCAAACCTGGATTACTTCGATGAACTCATCAATGACGCTTTGAAATAGTCGACGTAAAAAAACCGTGCTCAAACTACATGAGCACGGTTTCTTGTTAACGTAAAAATTATACTGGTGTGAACATCGGCACGGGCGGGCCGTCACCTTCAGTTGGTTTGAAAACAAGCTTTACTTTCTGGCCAATTTTCAATGCTTCTAAGTCACAGTCCACGATCTGCGTCATCATTGTCACGCCTTCGTCGAGCGAAACATACGCGATGCAATATGGATTGGGGTTGCCACGTTGCATGACGCTCAGCGAATAGATTGTGCCTTTCCCAGAGGCTTCAATCCATTCTGTATCGCTCATACAAAAAGGGCAGAGCTCACGTGGATACCAGTGGGTTTGACCACAAGACTTACATTTTTTGATTAAAAATTTCCCTAATTTGGCGGCATCCCAAAATGGCTCATTGCCTTTTTCTTGTGCCGGCGCGGGAATCGGGTTGGGTTGATACATCATCGTCATGATTAGTTACGCTCCATGATCAGGGTTGCGCTACCGTGGCGCGAGCCGAGGAAACCACCTGTGCCGTGGGCGAGGGCGATATCACAATTTTTAACTTGCACGGCAGGGTGTGCTTCCCCACGCAACTGACGCACAGCTTCAATCACTTTAGTGATGCCGCCGCGGTTTGCAGGGTGGTTGTTACAAAGACCGCCACCGTCCGTATTGAAGGGAAGCTTGCCGACGCCGGAAATCAAGTTGCCGTCTGCAACGAACTTACCGCCTTCGCCTTTCTTGCAGAAGCCCAAATCTTCAAGCTGCATGATCACAGTGATCGTGAAACTGTCGTAGATCGAAGCATATTTAATATCTTGGTGAGTGACGCCCGCCTCTTTAAAGGCTGCTGCGCCAGAAAAACGTGCTGCTGAGTAAGTGAGGTCAACGTGACCGCCAAGTTGACCCTTCACTGCCTCGCCTGCACCTAGCAGTTTGACGAGTGGTCGCTTGAGAGATTTTGCAATCTCAGGGCGCGCCACGATCAAAGCACCACCGCCATCACTGACGACGCAGCAATCTAGGCGGTGCAGAGGTGTAGATACAAGCGGTGAATTCACAACATCTTCTACCGTTACGACATCACGCAGCATTGCGTGTGGGTTGTGTTGTGCATGATGCGAGGCCGCAACCTTGACCCAAGCGAGCTGCTCTGCAGTCGTACCAAACTCGTACATGTGGCGCGCAGCCACCATCGCGTAGCTGTTGACAGTCACTGAGCCAAACGGAGCTTCGAACGGAACATCTGGCAGATCCGAGCCCCAGTTGCGGGGTTGAAGACCTGAGGAGCCGGCTGAGCGCGGACGTCCCGCAAGGGTCACCAGTGCGACATCACATTTACCGGCTGCGATGGCCTGGGCTGCATGCGATACGTGGATGAGGTATGAGCAGCCACCGGTTTCGGTGGAGTCAACGTGGCGCAGCTTGGTGAGCCCCATGTAGTCTGCCATGTTAAGCATGCCCAGACCTGGCGCGTCTCCGGCACAGAAATAGCCGTCGATGTCGTTTAGGGTCAGGCCCGCGTCTTCTAACGCGCCACGCGCAGATTCTGCATGTAGTTGCGCAACGGATTTGTCCGGTGCTTTACGTGTCGGATGCTCGTAGGCGCCAACAATATATGCTTTGTCTCGTATGCTCATATGCGATATTTGGATAGTTAAAAATTGTGAAATAGCTTTGTACCACTGTTGCATCCGCTTGTTCAGCGATGCGGCTCTTGTGCTCAGTTGTCCTTGGTGATGCTCGATAGCCCGATTAGCAGCCAACCAAACATCATGGTCATGCCACCAATCGGCGCTATGCTGCCGGCAGAGGCCATTCCCAGTAGGTATTTTGCGTAGATTCCGCCGCAAAACAGCGTGATCCCGACAAGGGTGGACCACCGAGCGAGGCGACAAAGTATGCCGGTCAAGCCGGTCATATATAGGAGCAACACCGCATGGATGAGCTGCATGATTGCCGCGCGCTCTACCGCTTGTGCGGCTTTCATATCAGGGAGTGCATGCGCTGCAATCGCCGCCAACGCAACCGCGCTCAAGCCGAAGAGAGCACTGATAGCGCGCCAAAGACGAGATGCAGGAGTAGAGTTGCTCATGGTGTCAGGCAAATATAGTTAAAATCCTCAGCGTATTATGCAACCTTTAACGAAAGCTTAGCGGCGCTTGGGAACTCACAATGAAACGATACTGGCTCGCACTGACCGGCCCGATCCTGTTGAGCGGGTGTTTGGGGCTTGACCCTAAGAGCTCGCCTAAAGATAGCTTTACTGTTCCGGTGGCATTCCAGGAAGTTGTAGCCCGCGCCCAAGGACAAGCCAAAGAGTGTTGGAGCGCCGAGGGCGAATTTCCGGTTAAGTCTTCGATCGACACCGCAAGTGGCACGGCACGTGTATGGGTGACGGGAATCCTCGGCTCAACGCCTTACGCGCAGATTGATATCCGTGCGCTGGGCGATCGGAGTACCGAAGTAGTGGCGATGGTGTCTGGCATCAATATGTGGAATCGCGCCTCCCTTGCAGCGCTACACGAAGTGATGCAGTTTGGGGTACCCACTTGCACAAGTTACATGCCGCGTGCGACGCCTCGCTAGTTTCGCGACATCTTGTTGATTTATTTAGTCAGATCGTTTTTTATCGTAGAGCAACTGTGTCATCTTCAATCACTCCAAAAAAATATTTCGGACTCGAGATTCCCTATCTTGACTTTCTGCAGCTTGAACCGGTTCTATGCGAGAACGATCGTGCGATTACACGGCTTCGCATGCGCGACGAGTTGTTAAATAGTCGTGGTCATATTCATGGTGGCGCACTCATGAGTATTTTGGACTTCACACTCAGCGCAGCCGGTCGGGCGAACGATCCGTTAGGAATCGGGATGGCAACGATTGATATGCATACGAGCTGCATCGAGCCCGCCATGACGGATCTCACGATCGAGGCGCGCTGTATCAGACGCGGCGCCTCAATTGCGTTTTGTGAAGGTGAAATTCTGGATACGAGCGGGAAGTTGATTGCTAAGGCATCCGCTGCGTTTAAGGTTCTGAAGGTGAAGGCGTAGTCGCCTTCACGCGTCAGCTGAGCTTTGCTTTGACTTGAGCGGAAAGCGCAGACATGTCTGCGCGTCCTGCAAGCGCTTGTTTCAAAATAGCCATGACCTTGCCCATAGCAGGCGCGCCGGTCACACCCTGTGCTTGCACTTCGGCGAGTGCGGCGTCGATGGCTGCTGCAATATCGGCATCGCTTGCTGCCTGGGGCAGGAATTCCTTTAGGACCGCCATTTCAGCTGTTTCCTGTGCAGCGGTTTCGGTTCGTCCTGCCTGTTCAAACGCAGCGATGGATTCCTTACGTTGCTTGACTTGCTTTTCAATGATTGCGACAACCTCTGCATCACTTAATTCTTTACGCTCATCGATTTCGCGTTGCTTAATTGCGGCTTGCAAAAAACGCAAGGTACTGAGGCGTTCAGAGGCTTTAGCGCGCATAGCATCTTTCACGGCATTCGCGAGGCGCAATTTTAGATCTGACATGATTTGCATTCCGAAAAAAGTGACTGGAGACAGCTGAATTATAGAGTGTGCGTGAGCTTGAGCGTACGTAATAATCCCGTATGGTCTTCAAGGCGGCCCGCCAATAGATGCTTGACGCCTTGCACCTGCTGCCAAACGCCCACCACACCGAGGAGAGGCGCATGTAAAAGAGTTTGGCGCTCCCGTTCTAGTAGTGAGGCGCGCACAATCACATTGACGCAACCCGTTTCATCTTCAAGGGTGATGAATAAGATACCGTTAGCCGTAGGAGGGCGCTGTCTAAGCGTCACGAGCCCGCAGGCACGCGCGAGTCGACCATTATCGAGGTCGTTCAGTACTTGGGCCGAGCAAAACCGCAGACCATTTAATTTCTCGCGCAGCAAAGCAAGGGGGTGACGTCCGAGCGTATAGCCGAGCTGACGGTAATCCGTGAGCATGTTTTCGGCTTCGCTAGGTGGTGGCAGATCGACTGCGATATCGTCTTGGATGGGCGCTTCACGCAGCAAACCTTTGCTTGCGATATGACCTGTTACCTCCCAGGCAGCATGTCGACGATGCGCAGACCAGCGATCAAACGTACCGACCTGCGCTAACTTTTGCAACGAGCTGTGGTTGAGCCCCGTGCGCTGCGCGAAATCCTGGAGATCTAAAAAAGGCGCTTTGCTGCGAACTTGTTCAATGAGACGTGCTGAGGCCTGCTCTAATCCACTTATCTGGTTAAAACCCAGCTGTACCGCAGGACGTGTCCCTGGCAGTGGCCGTGTAAGCGTACAGTCCCACATGCTCAGCTCAGCATCGACTGGCTGGACCTTTACTCCGTGACGACGTGCATCTTGTATCAACTGTGAAGGCGCATAAAAGCCCATGGGCTGTGCATTGAGTAGCGCCACCAGAAAAGCTTCAGGCTCATGGCATTTGAGCCAAGCACTCACATAGGCTAAAAGAGCAAAGCTTGCTGCATGACTTTCAGGAAATCCGTACTCTCCGAAGCCTTCAATCTGCTTGAAAATCGCGTCTGCAAATTCTGGGGTGTATCCATTAACCAGTAGGCCATCGATTAAACGAGTTCGAAATTGGTCGACACCGCCTTTACGTCGCCAAGCAGCCATCGATCTACGTAGCGCGTCAGCTTGACCTGCATTGAAACCGGCCGCGACCATGGCGATTTTCATGACTTGCTCTTGAAAAATCGGTATGCCTAAGGTGCGCTGCAGGACTTCACGTACGGCAGGACTTGGGTAGACGATAGCTTCCAGACCTTGTCGTCGCCTCAGGTAAGGGTGCACCATCCCACCTTGAATCGGACCAGGTCGTACGATGGCAACTTCGACAACTAGATCGTAAAAGCAACGCGGTTTGAGTCGCGGCAACATACTCATTTGTGCACGCGATTCGATCTGAAAGACACCGACGGTATCAGCCTGACAAATCATGTCGTAGGTCGCCAGGTCATCCTGCGGTACATCGTGCAGTTCAAAGCGTTCTAAACCACGCCTCTGGGCGGTTAAATACAATGCCTGACGAATGACAGTTAGCATTCCTAGTGCTAACACGTCTACTTTGAGCAAGCCCACCGCATCTAGGTCGTCTTTATCCCACTGCACGACACTACGTTCAGGCATTGCGGCGTTTTCAATAGGCACCATGCGTGAGAGCAAACCGCGAGCAAGCACAAAACCGCCTGGATGCTGGGATAAATGACGCGGGAAGCCCATAAGCGCCTGAGCGAGCTGTGCCCATTGTTTTGTGACAACTTCTTCGGTATCCATTCCCGCTTCAGCCAGACGATTTAATAAGTCTTGCTTGCCATCCCACCAGCGATAGGATTTGGCCACGCGGTCGATGCGCGTTGGATCAATGCCCAACGCACGTCCACTATCACGTAATGCACTACGCGGTCGGTAAGACGTGACCACAGCGGTCAAGGCCGCTCGGGTACGACCGTATTTTTGATACAGATATTGAATGACTTCTTCGCGACGGTGGTGTTCAAAATCAACATCAATATCGGGTGGCTCGTTGCGTTCACGACTAATGAATCGCTCGAACAGTGCATTACCGTTTGCGGGATCGACCGAGGTAATGCCCAAGCAATAGCAGACAGCGGAATTTGCGGCAGAACCTCGGCCCTGGCAAAGGATGCCGCGACTGACTGCGAATTTCACCAAGTCATAAACCGTTAGAAAGTAAGCCTCGTATTGCAATTCTGCGATAAGCGTCAGCTCTGCCTCGAGCTGCGTTTGTACTTGAATGGGTATGCCGTTCGGATAACGTTGTTGTGCCCCCAGCAGTGTTTGTTCGCGCAGGTACTGCTTGGCGGTATAGCCGCTAGGGACAACCTCTTCGGGGTATTCGTAGCGCAAACTGTCCAGAGTAAATGTGCAGAGTTGTGCAATACGAACTGTTTCTTCCAGCAGTTCCGCTCGATAAAGAGTGGCTAGACGCATACGACTGCGTAAATGTTGCTCTGCGTTCGCGGCGAGCACATAACCGCACTCACTAACCGTTTTGCGTAAACGTATGGCTGCCAGTGTGTCGTGCAGAGGTTTGCGCGACCGCTTGTGCATTTCAACTTGTCCTAGCGCGACGCAAGGTAATGCATGGTGTTTGGCGGCGTATTCAAGTTGTTGATTAATTGAACGTTCGTGACTCCGATGCAAGTAACTGACACCCACCCAAGCGCGCTCGGGGCAGACTGCCTTGATCCATTGCAAGCGCAGGTCTAGTTCTCGGGGTGTTGTAAAGTGATCCGGCAGGAGAATGGCCAGGCAATACTGGGTGAGTACATCGTCAGGGTGTAATAGGTATTGACCTTTGGGGGCTTGCATACGCCCACGCGTAATGGTTTCACATAGGTTGCCATAGCCTTCACGATTTTGTGCCAGCAAAATTATTCGGAATGATCCGTATGCCTTGGGCGTGATGCGTAACTCCGAGCCAATTAAAAGTTTTAAACCTATTTTTTTTGCCTCAACATGCGCGCGCACAATACCGGCGAGTGAGCATTCGTCTGTCAGAGCAAGCGCGTGATAGCCTAGCGCAGCGGCTTGTGCAACGAGGCTTTCCGGTGCAGAGGCACCGCGCAAAAAAGAGAAATGGCTTGACGCACTGAGCTCTGCATATTCTGGCAGCCCGGAGAGTTGTTCTGTATGCATGGGGCTAGCTGAATATTCCATGCAAATACCAATATGCTGGATCCGCATCACGCTCACGGTAAATCCAATAACGCGCGCCAGTTTTGTCGCGTGCCTCAAAATAATCTCTTGCGATACTCGGGCCATCCCACCAGCCACACTCTAGGCGTTCAGGACCACGTAATAGCTCGAGTGTTGTTTGATAAAACGGCCGATCTTGCTCTACACGCAGTGCGATTGGAACAGGCAACAACCAGAAGGGTCGATCGAGCAGATGGGAGTTGTCGTCTTGTATAGATTTTTCATGAGTGGCAGGTGTGCATATCCAGTTGTTTGCGATCTCAGGCCTGTGATCAGCGACTGGTGCTGGGTGTAATAAAGACTGGGGACCTAGTCTTGAGGTGAGTAGGTCAAAGAGTTTGCGGCGTTCAGCTGGCGTACGAAGTGTTTCCGGAAACAACCCTCCTGCCGTATGTTCTAGCTCCCTGATGTCGAGGCTCTCTAAGGTTAAAGCCACAACGGAATCTTTCAGCGGTAAACGTTCAAGATGCTCATGTACTAACAGAGTGAGGCTGCCGAGCGTATGTACAGGCTCGGCGAAAGCTAAATCGTGCTGTGTGTGTACGGCACTCTCTTTGTAGCGTTCGTGGTGCAAGGTAATGCGTAAGCGGGCGAGGGCACTACGCTTGGCAACAAGCCATACGCACAGCTGCGATAGCATATGTTCTAGGACGTGCATGATGGCCGCGGTATGCTCCACACGTTCAGGTAAATCCAGACGCTGCACGAATTTAGGTGGAGGAACATAGGCGTTAAGAGTTGTGTGTGCTTGACTGTACGCAGCATCGAGTTCTTTTAGAAGCGCTGGTCCGATTCGTCTTGATAACCCTGCACGTGGCAAGGCGCGTAAATCCTTAAATGTTTTGCAGCCAATTGCATCGAGCCAGTCGCGATACGTGTGTGCGCTAGGTAGCGCGAGGCAGGGAAGCGGGTCGAGTGCTCTCTTTAATGAGGCCGATGAGCATGCGTAGCGGTGGAGTGCCTGGCTGGTATTCGTGAGCAGCCATGCGCCTGTCGGGGTGGGTGCCACACTAGTAGTGAGCTGGCGATGTAGTGTGTTCGCGCGCATTCGTACGTTGTAGAGAATTTTTCGCAGACCACCAAATAGGCGCAGACTTGCTTCTACCTCGAGCAGTATGGTGTGTTTTTCTGCCTGAAAAACTGCGGGTGTATAGGCGAGTGCGTGCTGTGCGCAGTGATCGAAAATCGATTGTTGCACCTGCACGGAACGTTCAGTTGTTAACGGCTCAGACTCAGGGCGCCAAGGCGGTTGCCAGCGTTCGAGTGCGTGTAGGCGTAGGCCGATCCAGATCGCCATGTTGAGTGCTCATAAAGTCGTTATGCGTGTCGCGCGGGAGACAAAGCAACTTGCTGTGCAATGCACCACGTCGTTTGATGACAGAAATATGCAAATTCCCTGCGCGATCGGGTTCTAGTGTGAGCCGTAGACTGGCGGGTGAAGCGATTGCCTTGACCGCAAGTGGTCGGTACATCACGAAAAGGGTTTGGCTTGTTTGTGCAGCAAGCTGTAGTCGTTTGAGTGCAAGTTGTGGGATGCTGTCTGTCCAGCAGAACAGCGCCGCACAACTCCCGTTCTTAAGTGTTTGCTCCGCTGCCCACCATTGATCACGGCGCTGTGCTGTACGCACATAAAAAATGGAACGAGGCGTCTTTAACCAGTTTTTCCAACAAACAATATTGGGGATGTACGGTGGATTAATGAGCGCGATCGTCTGCAGCGGGTCGAGCGAGGCGAGCGCAGGGCGCAATAGGCGTAGTTCGCCAATCCCCGCACGTGCGATCAGGAGTTCAATTAATACACCGGTTGGCCAGCCGCGACCAGGTAGTTCGGCATCAAGGCTCTCGTGCCCTGTGCCAATGGTGGGGCGTGTGTATGTGCTGAGCTCAGAGCCTCGCCAGAGGTCTGGATGAATGTGCTGTGGCTGAGCGATAGCACGGGTGTTTTGCGTCGAAATCGAGGAGAAAAGCATGCTGAAGGCTGAAAGAGTGGAAGAATAATACTGTACAAATATACAGTATTATTTTCTTTTTCAAACAAACTTCAGGCAATAATTTTTTGTTGCTGCGTGTCGATTTCCCAGCGAGTAAGACCTTCGGTTTGACCTGATGAGTTATAGCGTTTTTCAAGAAAAATCGCTTTGCCATCAACGTGTTGCAGAATAATCGTGGTGCAGCGTGTGCCGTACCGGGGATCTGTAATGAAGGGGCTGCCTAAAATTTTTTCGCGTGCAAGCCCCACGCCGGTATCAGGCAGTTCATGTTCAGCGGCCGCCGTCGTATCTTGCAAAATACTAAACAATACTTCTGCAGAAGGGGTTGTTACATCACGCAGGTGGTTTTCAAGCGCGTTGCGTGTGCGTAATACTTTCGGCCAAGGAGAATTCAGTACAGCGTTAGAGAGCCCAAAGACTCCGGTCGTTAATTGCTGTGGCGGTGTAGCACTTCGGTTTGAGCAATACCAAAGTTCGCGATGATCCCCCACAAGCAGGTTGAAGCCGTTATAGAGTGATGAGTCTTGATGTACGGTCTGCGCATACGCTTGGGCGCTGTGGTCTCCCCGCAGATAATTTTCTGTGAGTTGTCCTCGCGAAGGCGCATCGAGTTTACGAGGGGTCGGCTCACGGTAGTTCGTCAGCAATGCGATCCGTCCTGAGAGCGTCATGCCAAGCCATGTGCCGCCGGCCTCCAGATCGCGTCCCCCCAGGATATGCGCAGCGCCTTCCCAAGGTTCGGCGCTGAGGGTGGGGCGTGTGTGCAACTCATCGCGATTCGCCGCAATAATCAGCGGCCAGTCAGCCAGGCGGTTCAGAGAGAAGATTGCCAAGCACATTAAGCGGCCTGCTGTTTTTTCTTTGGGATGTTGACAAGAATCATTCCGCTCAACACCATCAGCGCGCCCCACACGAACTCTGGATGGAGCGGATCATCCAAGATCCACACCCCAAAGGTGACTCCCAGCAGCGGCGTCAGAAACGTAAAAATGGAAACACGTGATGCCAGGTAATGACGTAACAACCAAAACCAAAGCAATAAGCTTAAAAAGGCAATCACGACACCTTGTATTAAAACGCTAGTGATGACGAACGGAGTCCAGTTCACACTGGCATTTCCCGTGGCTAAGCAGACCAACAATATCCCGATTGATGCACAAAAGAGCTGGTAGAAGGTTGTTTGCGCTGGAGGCAACTTGGCAAGTTCACTGCAGCGGATGATGACCGTCGTCATTGCCCAGAGGAAACCCGCGCCTAAACCTAAAAGATCACCCCATATCGTCGTGAGGTTGAAATGTGGCTGATCAGCACCGCCAAGAAACGCGACCGCGATTCCGGTAAAGCAAGTCAGCACGCCGAACCATTGCAACCAACTGAGGCGCTCCTCGGGCACCCAGTAATGCAGGCCTAACGCAGTAAAAATGGGGGTTGTGTATAGAAACACCACCATGTGAGAGGCGGTGGTGCGCGCGAGCCCCTCACCAATCATCCACCACTCGGCAGCAAATAATAGACCCACCAAGCAACCAACCACCCAAGGCCCACGCCATAGTGCGAGTGATATTTTCTTGTGCCACATAAATAGGGCGAGCAGTACACAGCCAATGAAGCCGCGTAATGCGATGTGCATGGCTGGAGCAATGTCTTCTGCGGCGAGTTTCAGAAAGATTTGTTGTCCGCCCCAAAGCGTGCACAGAAAAACAATACAGGCGAAGGCCGTGCCGTCTAACGGTTTGCGGGAGTTGGACATACGTTTCCTTGATGACAACTGATTTTACACATCGCTTTCAAAGACGTTTCCAGGCGCGGTGCGCGTAGCCCGACTGTTAAACTGCAGCTTACGCAGAACAATCTGGATGGCAATAGTTATGGTTCCGGTGCACCCACCCGAAGGCGCTACGCTAGCCGCGTGGCTTGATTATCTCGAGGCGCTTCACCCGAGCGCCATTGATATGGGGCTGGAACGTGTGCAACAAGTTGCCCATCGTCTAGATTTGAAGACCGATGCAGTCAAAATTGTGGTTGGTGGCACAAACGGTAAAGGGTCAACCTGTGCGATGCTCGAGTCAATCCTGTTGGCGGCGGGCTATCGCGTTGGGTTGTACACCTCCCCGCACCTGATCTCTTTCAATGAGCGGGCGCGTGTGAATGGTGTCATTGTCGACGACGCAACGCTTGTTAACCAATTTGAGCAGATCGAGGCAGCCCGCCAAGGGGTGTCCCTGACCTATTTTGAGTTCACGACTCTGGCAGTCATGGCACTTTTTGCTTCCCATGAGCTTGATGCTTGGGTGCTGGAAGTCGGTCTTGGTGGTCGTCTGGATGCGGTCAATATCGTGGATGCAGACTGCTCCATCGTGACAAGTGTCGACATCGATCATACGGATTGGCTGGGTGACACGCGTGAAAAAATCGGTTTCGAAAAAGCCCATATTTATCGTGCAGGTCGTCCAGCGATATGCAGCGATCCAGCACCTCCTCAATCGTTGCTGGACTATGCACAAGAAGTTGGTGCAGATTTGTGGCTCTTTGGTCGAGATTTCAACTATTCGGGTGATCGACAGCAGTGGGCGTTTGCTGGCCGCCATCAGCGCCGCAATGCACTTGCCTATCCAGCACTGCGCGGTGCAAATCAACTATTGAACGCTTCTGCAGCGCTCGCGGCGCTTGAATCCTTGCGTGAGCGACTTGCAGTGCCGCAGCAGGCGGTGCGGCAGGGTTTACTGCAGGCGTCGTTGCCGGGGCGGTTTCAGATTCTGCCAGGACAGCCCACCACGATTCTGGATGTGGCGCACAATCCGCATGCGGCTGCTGTGTTGGAAAAAAATCTTGGAAACATGGGTTTTCATCCATACACGTATGCTGTCTTTGGGATGCTGGCCGATAAAGATATCGATGGTGTCTTGCGGCATATGGCCGGACGGATTGATCACTGGTTTTGTGCAGGACTGCCGGGTGCGCGAGGAGTGAGTGGTGAGGCGTTAGAAGCACGTGTACGCCAATATGTTCAAACGTATGATCCAGACGGCACTAAAAACATACAAGTTTCTGGTTTTGTCAATGTCGAAAAAGCCTATCAAGCTGCAGTCGATAAGGCTAACCCGGATGATAGAATCGTAGTGTTCGGATCATTTTTAACAGTAGCCGAGGCGCTTAGTGCGATCGGACGCGTTTAAAAGAGTCCAATCACTTTTGGTGACTATGTGCGCGATCAGTTTTCCGGCCAGGATGTGTGAATAATGGGACTGTTTTCAAGAAAAGATAGTGCCAGTGCGCGTAAGCCAGCGGTCAAGCCTCGTCCATCGGTTACGAGTGAGGCTCAGGCGGCGGAAATGCGTGTGCGGGCGCGTCGTCGTCTCGCTGGCGCAGTGGCGTTGGTGT
>JACCEB010458111.1_pt1 | contig 69276 bp, 65 predicted proteins | sample 7454761 | NCBI WGS metagenome assembly JACCEB01 (sample SAMN15323454, study PRJNA562643) | freshwater metagenome | isolation source: river surface water | place: USA:Blue River Watershed | collected 2017-08-18 | reverse complement strand
ATATGAGCATTCTATTAGCCGCAGTTGACATCGCTATCAAGCGTGGCACTTACAGCATTTTAGAAGTTGGTGCAATTGGTGATTGTGCCGCTCGCTTAAACGATTTCCTTAAGGCTGCTAACGAACAAGCTCAGGCTGCTCAAGCACAAGCCGGTGAAGGTGAACAATCTGCCACAGCAGAAACAGAACAGCCAAGTGCCTAATTGGAGATCGCTATGCCCCAATTTTTAAAACACGTTGGGCAAATTGATACTACAGGCAAGAAGTGTGTTGTAGTATTCAGGGAAATCCCTGGAGAAACAGATTCTTGCCTTGTAGTAGAAACAGAAAGTTTGCCACAGTTATATCATGATGATGTAATCAATGCTATCGAAAGTGATAGTGCTCAAGAAGATATGGACTTCTTTAAGTATGCCTCGAGAAGTGTGTTTCACGATGGTAGAAATATGTTAGAAGCATTCCATGTTAGTGGATGGCTCAAAAAAATGCCGACCACACAAATTACAATGTTGCCTACTAGAGAAATCAAAATTCGATTAGATGATCTCAACACTCAACTTAATCAGTTAGATAATGCAGGCAAAACAACAAGCGGTGACATCAACAACCAACCAACAGAGGAATCAAAGCCAGCTGGTGTATTAAGCGATAGTCAAATTGCTAACCAAATGCGAAGCCAGGCAGCTTTCTTTAGAAAAGAAGCCGAGCGTTTGTATGCAGAAGCAGATGAATTAGATCCGCAAACCACCGGAGTCCCACAAAAAACTGTATCAACTGTAAAAGCAGAAGTTACAGAAAAGAAGGGGCGAGGCAGACCTAAAAAAAAGTAATTGAGGAATCTAAAACATGGCAATTAGGAAAAAGGATAGAAGTTTTGAAGAAATCCTTAAAGATGTGGTCATGGAAGAAGTTCCGATAGAATACATAACCCACATACAACTTAAACTAAAAAGCGGCGACGTATTAGAGTTTAGTCAGGAAGAATTAGTTGGCATGAAAAATGCAGGCGAAGTTCTGAAAGCACAAGGTATGGAGCACTTAAAAGAAAATGTCCACGACATTGAAGTGTTTATAGACAGTGCTAAGATTAAAGGTAAGGTAATCCAATACGTTCGTAATTTGTTATCAAATCAGTTTGGCGAAGAAAATAAATGACAATTAGATCAGAAATTAATTTTGAAAAAGATAAGAACTATGTTCCGGTTTTGGATCATGGTTTTGTAGGTCTTGTTGACCATATGGGCAGCGACAGTGCAATCGTGCAGGCGGCCCGTGTTAGCTATGGTGCTGGCACAAAACAAGTTCAAGACGACCGCAACCTAATCCGTTATCTAATGCGTCACGAACATACTACACCATTTGAAATGTGTGAAGTAAAGTTCCACATTAAACTTCCTATCTTTGTTATGCGACAACTTGTGCGTCATCGCACAGCAAGTATGAACGAATATAGTGCTCGCTATAGTGTGCTTACAGATGAGTTCTACATCCCCGAACTAGAACAGATCCAAAAGCAAAGCACAACCAACAGGCAAGGTCGAGAAGAAGCAACATGGGGTTTTGATGAAAAGAGAAATGTTCAACATGCATTCCAACGTAGCTTCTTTAATGCATACAAAGAGTATGAAAGTTTACTAGGTAAAGATGATAATGGGCTTGCACGTGAACTAGCTAGAAGTGTGCTTCCGGTAGGCGGATATACAGAATTGTATTGGAAAGCTAACTTGAAGAACTTTCTACACATGGCTCGCTTGCGTATGGATCCACATGCACAATGGGAAATTAGAGAGTTTGCTCGTGCTATGTATGAGCTAGCCAAGCCATTGTTCCCGGAAGCATGCCAGGCATTTGAAGATTATGCTGTTAACTCAGTTAAGCTAAGTGCAGGCGAGTATGAACTAGTTAAGAACCTAATCAGTCATACTAAGTGGGCATCAATGGTCGAACAATACGGCAACGATGAAAAAGCCCTGGGCCAAGACGCAGGGCTAGGTGTTCGTGAACTAAAAGAGTTTAAAGAAAAATTAGGACTGTAATGGATCTATACTGATCTCATTTACATGTAAATCAGCCGGCTGCTCTACAATCCATTTAATGTAGACTCCGGCTTTTTCTATGGGTATTGTTTTTCTAGTAGGATGTTTTGCTTGAACATTACTCAATGATCCAAAGCTAATATAAGTTACTCGTGGCCCGCCATTCCAAACGCCGTTTAATCCTAAACTGTTGCAGTAATCACGCAATGCTTTCTTCTCAGCATTGTATAACCATTCAGTGGCTTTTTTAACTCTGTCAGTTGTAGAGCCTATGCAAATAATCAAACTACGTTTATTCTCTGCTTTTAATTTTTTATATGTTGCATCTAACAATAAGGTTTGATTAAACTTCCACAATGCACTGCATAATATAATAACATCATGTTCTAAGGCCGCCTCTGCAAACCTTGTTTGCTGTTCTGCTTTAGTTAAATCGTAACCAGATGCCCTACTCAAGAATGTAACATCGTAGCCTTCTAAGGCATTCTTAATAGACTCTGCTAGTCCAAATTCACTGTTTCCTGCTACTAATATTTTCATTTAAACAATTCCTCATACTGTGGTGCAATATCTAATATACTATGTCCGCGAGCATTGTCTAGATATTTTGTAAACTTAACAAACTCAGGTAACTTGTCGCTATAGTCTGCACCATTGGCATACTTAAGAATACTTCTTAGAATGCTTTCTGCGTTAGCTCCAATCTCTTCCGGATACTCGGTTTTAAATTCAAAGATAAACTTTTCATAATACTCGGCTAGCTCTTGTTTAAGCTCGGGAGTAAGTATTCTTACATTAACACGCTTTGGTCCGTGTGCTACATGATGCGTTATAATAGGACGCTTCTTAGTGCTGTTTATCTTTTTAAATCCACTGCTTTGCAATTTCCATTTCATAAACAAAGGAATGTGCCAAACGTTATATGCTGTTACTGTGCAAGCTAACCAAGCAAGTATGTTTGGATTCTTTTCAGCATATTCGTCTAGCTTTTGTAAGTTCTTGTAGGCTTGACTCCACTTTAAAGGCCAACGTTGATATTCTACTGTATCACCCATACCATCCATACTTGCGCCAACACGAACTTGCTTAAACTGTGTCCACATGTCTAATACTCTGTTTGGTAAGTTAGCCATGTTGGTATTGTATTCTAGTATCATCTTTTTGCTTTGACCCATATCAATACATTTTTGCAAAAACTCATAGTGACGTTCAATCATCATCGGCTCCCCGCCTGCCATATAAACGTGCTTGATGTTAGGAATGTTTGCTTCTATTTGTGTCCAGAAGCTTTCGCTGTTATGCCAATCATAGTCCTTAGTTGTTAGGCGACCGTTTTCGTTACGAGTTAGTTTAACTGTACCGTGTGTATCTTTGTATTCATCACTGCCATGGTATTCAGTCCATTGTTCATACCAAGTATGGCTGTCAGTTGGACCACACATACGGCAAGCAAGGTTACACAAGTTACCAAATCTCAAATCGTAGTATTCTAAGTTAGGCTCTTTTATACTACCATCTGGTTCAGTTACATAGCGAGCATCATCTAAACTAAATTTCCAATTATCTAATTCATATTGTCTACGACTGTTCAATCCGCTAGCTTCTTCTTGTTGGCAACGACCGCACTCGTGGCTCCATTCTCCTACTAGCATGTTCTTGCGAACTTCTTTCATAAGTGTAGCATTACGAGCTTCAGTCATATTGTCGCGGCCTGCATTATAAGGTGTGCCATCTTCTTTGCGAACAACACCTTGGTTGTCAGTTACGTTTGCTTGACAGCAAATACGAATGTCGCCGTTGTTCCTAACTGCTTGAAATACCCAAGGTATAGGACAAAAAGTATTAGCCATTGATGCGTCCTTTATATTCATAATCTTGTTCAAATCTCTTCCATAATTCATATAAGTTTGTTCTAATATCCTGCCCACGCAACGAATCTAAATCCACTGTGTATTCTATAAAAGTTTTTATCTGTTCTTCTGTGCATGACTCGTTTGTAGAACTAATTACTTTATTGTATAGAGTATTCAGTTCCAATTCCGACTCGTGTTGTTTTTGTTCGTCTTCTACATTGCGACGCATTTCTTCTAACAGTGCATTTTTATGCAGAATTAATTTTTCTATCAATAATTTTTTACTGGGGATAAGAGAAGGTCTTAGATAGGAAGGATCGTGCAATATATTGACCATATAGCTATGCCGTATGCTGTGACTGTTCCACCAATCTTTATTTTTGTATTCTTTTTGTAAAGCTAACCACCATTCGACCATTTTATGAAAGTGCCATACATTGTAAATACTAATGCAAGGAACCCACTTAACTAGATATTTAAGTTTGCTTTCTCCTGTGCTGTCATCAACGTTATGCTCTTGTTCAATTCTTAACCATTCATGAACTGATTCGCTAACTGTGGCCCAATTGGAAGGAAATCTAATATAGTCGCTAACACGCCCTATACCATCTACGCTTAGGTTAATGTAAACACGCTTGAATTGATTTAATCTACTTGTAACCTTTTCTCTCGGAACCCAACTTGCATTAGTAAAGATGTCTAAGGTAATTAGATCTTGTCTGCCAGTAGAAATAACCAAATCTAAAATCTTAATAAAGTTAGGATGAAGCATAGGTTCTCCGCCAGTAAACTTTATTTCTTCAACGTTGGCGAAGTCTTCTAGTGACCATTCTTTTTCTATATTAATAATATCTGTTGGCTTACGATCTTTGTAGTGTTTTGTTAAAACTAGATCGTCCTCTGCCCATGTTGTGCTCAGATCCGAACTGCACATTCTACATTTTAAATTACAATAGTTACCCATTGTGATTTCTAAGTAGCGAATCTTAATTGTAGGATCTTCAGGAGCTTCTAAGTTCTTATTATTTCTCGACCAATTTTCTTTGCGGCGCAGACTTTTAACCCTACGTTTAGGGTTTTTGTAAATGTCATTAAATGCAAAATCTTCTTCTTGGTCGCATTTTCTACATCCGGCAACTTGTTCTCCGTTGAGCATAGCTGTGCGTATTTCTTGCCACTCGGCGGAATTTAATGCCTTAGTAAAAGTCATATCAACATCATTGATATTAAAGCTATCAAATTTATAGCCGTCTTTTGTTTTGTATTCCAAATTCTTATGGTCAAACCTACAGCAAGGTTTTATCTGTCCGTTGGGTTTTGTTTGTGCATGGATCCACGGAAGAATACAAAACGTCTTACTCATAAGTAGTGTCTCCTGGGAACAATGGTAACTTAGTGCCCGGAGCACGTTTAGGTATCTTACTATCAGCACTACTTACACAACTGTGTCCTCCGCACGGCATAGGCTTGTCGTATAATTGGAATCCTGTTTCGATATGTCCCAGCGGAACTTCTGCACAACTGTAGCTACGTTTAATGGTACCATCTGGCTCGCGAATAATAATACTGCGATAACCACTGCTACATTCCCAGCCATGGAAGTTGTTAAAGTTAAAAGCATTGAAACGTTCAGCTTGATCCATGAACCAAGTCTCGCCTTCTTTGTCTACAAACTCTACTTGGAAGTGTTGTGGCACACCTTGACTGTAAGTTTGTTTTTGCATTGTGCGAGCTTCGTCAATCTTAAATGTTGGCTTAGGACGTTCTACAAGACCTGCTTGTTTTGCTTTAACTTCGGTAAACGCACGTTGTGGCATACCGTTGTGTAGCTTTTCTAACATGTCATCAGTGTAACCATCTACAACACGACTAGCGGTAGGATCGCTTTGCGGCTTTAGCGTAACGTTAATGCCTCTGCTGTGAAAGTAAAGAGCCAAGTCATATATCTCATAGAACTGCTCAGGAACCATAACCTGATTAACTGTAATTTGCGTATCATAATCCTGACATAGCACTAGTTTGTCTGCAAACTCTACAACCTTTTCTTGTGTATCTACGTGCTCGCGATGGCAACTTGCTGTGATACTTGCTCTATGAAAGTTCTTAACTGCGGGCACATACTTTTCTTCAAACCATTTTAGCGGACGACTCATATTTGACGTCATATGAACACTAGTATAATTTGTGTTATGCACATCCTCGTTTAGGTAGTTTAAGATATCAATATAAGAAGGATGGAATGTTGGCTCTCCGCCACTTAGGCTAAAATGGAAACTGTTAAAGCCGCGTTCACGTGCTTGACGTTTAATTTCGTCTACTGTTTTTAACATTAAAGGTGTAGGACGATGATCCTTTTTATCACTGCGAGCATATGGCCAGCAATAACTACAACGGTAGTTGCAATAGCGACCTAGTAACCAACTTACCGTAAACATATCACGGTAAAGCATTGTTCGTTGTCCTACTCTTACTATGTCCTTATAAGGAATCTTAGTAAAGTCATAGGCACTTTTCTTTAAATCATCACTCATCTTGTTCGTATATCATTTTAACGTCTTTGCCGGGACCGGCTTCGCTAGGCAAGCCGCCGTATTCTTTTACATACCATTCAATGGCTGCAACATACCAGCCTTGACTGTTGTGCCTGCTAGCTACATTAAACTTGTAGATGTTGTCATTGGTCGCAGGCATTGTGCTAATAACTCTGGCTGCTTCTAGTTGTAATCTACGCAATGGTAAATCTTTAATATCTGTCATAGGTCTAAGTTTTCCATTAGTTTCAACAAGTCAACGTTTTTCTTAAATTGTTGTTTATGTAATAAAAAGTCTTCAGCTCGCTTTTTATAATTCACATCATAGGATTTACCTATACGCTGTTTCATTTGTTTTAAGTAATCTTTAAAGTTGTCCTGATACATATACTTAGAATTATTTGCTTGTTTCTCGATTGCCTGTTCTGCCAGTTCTATATATTGGACGTATTCTTTAGGAAGGTATGCAATGTCCATATCATCGGGCCAACTTGTGTAATTTCCGTACCATGTAAATTCTTTGTTAGGAGCATGTAACTTAAACTGTTCATGCACCCAGTCAATATATTGATGGAATGTTTTTAAGTTAAAAACGTTGGCTGTAGGACTCATTACGATTAGTTCTGTTTTAGGATGCTTAATATACTTTACAAAGTTTTCACTAAAACGTTCCCATACAAGATTATGGCGAATAAGCTCAGCAGTTTCTGTAAAACTTTCATTGCTAATACCTATACCCCAACTTAACTTGCTAGTGTCCATTCTATCAATTAGCTTGTTCATTAAATAAGACTTGCTGTTAGCGTTTGTGCAAATTTCTAATCGCACACGCTTGTCTGTATTATACGCTGATTCTTCTATAAAATCAACCAGCTCGTAGAATCGAGAACTTGCAGTCGGTTCACCGCCCAAAAATATAAAAACAATTTGATCACTAATTAAGTCTTTACGTTGCAGGAAGTTCTTAATCCAAGACTTGAATACTTCATAATCGTGTTCTTTGGTTAGATCTTCGTAGGGTTCGTTTTGTTCCTGTGCTACTTTACTGCTACTCCACGAGCTACAGTAAATGCAACTCATATCGCAAGTTCTATCAGTTTTAATTTCTACATAATTTATATACTTGTCACTGGTATCAACAGTAGCTACTTGTTCTTCAGTCCACCTGTTTGCCCAATCTCTATATGCACTGTTTCCTTTTGCATAGTCATTCCAGCAACTGTTGCAATCGTGGTGGGCAACATTGGCTAAACTTTGGCTGCGTCTTTCTTGTATACCAGCGCTCATGCTGATAAATTCTTCTGTCAACGTTTCCGGGAAGCTATAGGTAACTGCTTTACAACAATGCTTGATTGTCCTGGTTTCAAAATCAATGTTAATGTCTGTCCAGCTTTTAGAACAAAAAGTTTTTGTCATATCAGGTCTATTATGTTTGTTTGTCTATCGCTTAACGTGAAACTTTTTTCTCGCCCTGATCTAATAAAATCAGTTTTTCCGTCTAGATAAGACTCGCTATATGTAGCAATATTATTTTGGTATAAGTCCAAAATTTTAGGATGCTTAGGACCTATGCATAATATAACTGCTGGCTCAATCGATCTGGATCTATAGTTTTCGCCAAATGCCGCAGTAAAGAATTTTTCAAATTCTCTATCCCAAATGATATCTTCGAGGCCACAAGCAACAAATGCTGTTCCTAAACCCAACCCTTCTGCTGTAAGTTGTGCGTATGTTGCACTAATCATTGCATCTCGAAGGGAATTTTTAATCATTATGTATCTATCACGCTGATCAGTAATCTTTGCTTCCTCTTCTGAGTATATTTCTTTTCCGGTTTTTTCTGTAATGCCTAACATTTGATGCTCCGGTGACGGGTCTAACATATAAATTAAAACCAACGGAGCAAGTGTTTGCATTAGATAAGTCATACTGCCATCCTGTTCTTTATATTTGGTAATATGATTGCATAGCTGTTGTTTGATATGTGTTCCTTGGTCGGAATTAGTTAATGCAAATATTTTATAACCATGAATTTTATTCTTACTAGGTGCCATTCTTGCACTAGCTAAGATAGTTTCTACGTGGCTGTCTTCTATAGAATCAGTCATGAGTCTTGTTGTGTGTCGTTGTTTTATTATATCGTGAATCATAATTTTTTATTCCATCTAACGTAAAAATCTATATCATGTTTAGGTTTAACAAAATCTTTTAAGTCTATATCTAACATGTTTTGCTTCTTATCAAGTGCTTCTAGTATTTTATTTCCTAATATAATATTATTTTCTTCCGTTAAATGAGCTAATCTGTAATCTTCTAACATCATATTATTTTCATCTAAATGCCCTAAGTGTATGCCATTGTCGCTATATTTCTCTATCCAGCCCGATTCTTCTTGTTCCATGCACGTGATATCTATTAAGCCATATTGATTTTTTAAAATAGGATTGTGTTCTTTAGAAAAAGCATTAATGAACAAGCAATTCTTGTAACTCATTTGTAAATTTTCAATCAGACTGAGATTCAATATATTTTCAGTTTCTTCATCTTTCCAATACTCAAAGTATGTTTTTACAGATTCTATTATTTTCAATTGGTGTGGAGTTCTTCGCGGATCTTTTATCCAAAGGTTAACATGCGAATAATTTGTATACCAGGATATTTGATTAAAAAGATTATCTAATTTTCTATTGTAAATTCTGTCCAGATTTGTTATGACAAAAATATTATAGTCAAAATTATGTTGATGTTCTTTAAATTTTAAATACGAATAGAACACAGACGTTCCTGCTATACCAAAATTATAAATGTCGTGTTGTTGTTTAACAATATCAACCCATGACATTCCCCTGCCATCATTGGGTTGATTAAAATTTAAACAAGTGTAACTGTCACCATAAATTGCAATTTTCATTTTTTAATTATCTACGTAGATAAATATATTTATATTACAGGAGTTGAAATGTCATCTGACATACTGAATGAATATGGTGTAAGCAAAGAACCAGTTGAATCTTTTGCACCAAGAAATAATTATCCAGCAAATTGCAAATATCCCCAAAATTTAACAGACGGTCGTTTGGTTAACAGATCGCCCGATATTCCGTTCTTACCCATAGACGATTGGAAAGACAGCGAAGATTGGGTAAAGATGCACCAAGAAGCCAAGGCTCTAGAAAAACATTACGTGCCTCATAGATCACATGAAACACATGCCGGCTGGAGCAGTCTATGTTTACATGGTATAACCAGCGTTCATACAGAAAGCCCCCATACATACGGATACACTAACGAAAACTGTCCATGGCGCTGGACTGATGTTGCAGATGTATGTCCTACTATTACAAAATTCTTTAAAGAAAAATTTGATTACACAAAGTATTTTCGTGTAAGGATTATGAAGCTAGCCCCTGGTGGTTTTGTTATTCCTCACAAGGATAGCATTGCCGTAGAAGAAAATCATATTGGCCCTATTAATCTTGCACTTAATCATCCTGACGAATGTAAATTCTATATGGACGACATCGGTTATTTGCCATGGACTCAGGGTCGTGCTATTAAATTAAACTTATACAATGTTCATGCTGTTGTCAATCACAGCAATGAAGATCGTTATCATATTATTATTCACGGTCACATGGGTCCAAGCTGGACTGACCGTATATATCAAAATTATTTAAATTGGAAAACTGTTTATGAATAAAACCTATGTAAATGCTTTAGTATTTGATAAAGGTAACATTGGAATTGACGCAGTAGTTAGAGATAGCTTGCAAACATTTTATCAGCGAAATTTATACATTGACAAAGTCGACGGTAATCCGCTATCTTCAATTATTGAAGACACTGAAGATAAGTGCCTAGAACGTGCATCAGAATTAAATTTCGACTACCTAGTATTAACATGGGAAGGTAATATTATCGACATTCATACATACCATCATGAGTGTATTGATTATATTAATTCACTTGGCGATAATTGGTTAGTTGCTGGACACATTATGGATCAGTATCAAAATAGAATACTATATAATGATCCTAAAGCCGCAGACTGGTCCAATAGCTTTTGGTTATTTCCTATCACTGCTGTTATAAATGTAAAGATGTGGGAAAAGTTAGGCAAGCCAAAATGGGGGCAAGCAGAAGGCATACAAACAGTTACAAAGGGCATACCAGATGCTAACTGTGTGCATGACAACTACACTCCTTTATTATTAACGTCAGGAGAAGAACAAGTCCAGGCAAACACTAAAAAAGGCTGGAACATTATTAACACTGGCTTATCTGCAGGATTAAGTATAGTTAACTTAAACAATGGTATACGAAACAGTCAAAATTACTTGTATCCCGAAAATGATGTAGATCGTTATAACAAATACTGGCAGTCATTATATATGATGCCAAAGTTAACTGACCAATACAAAAAAGTCTTAGAGAAGATTTTACCAAGCAAATACCCAAGACGTATTAACGATATTACATGGCAATGTTTTATTCGCAATACAGAAAATTATTTCCCAGAAGAAATACAATATCCTATAGAAATCAATTGGAATGAAATAGATACTATTGCACTGCCTTCTAGCGGATTTAAGGACTTTATTGTTAGCATGGGTAAAAATTCTGCTCGTAAAACTGTAGATGTAGTTCACTTTGATATTATCAAACAATGCACAGAAATTCGTAGTAAAATAATAGAAAGATGGGACGGATCTAGAGAAACATTTGCCGAAACATTATTAACTATTGGCGGCGAATATAGAAAGAATCCAACTGATGCTTTTCATATGCACTCAATGAAAGATATTATAGAAGCATACGATCATTTATTACCGTTTTTTAACGGCGAAGAAGATTTAAAAGAATGTTGGCAAAGATTTAAAAATTTTAAACATAGCTATATAGAAGCAGACTTATTAGATGATCCATGGCCAGCTATTAAATTAATCAATAATAAAAGACTTTACATTTGCCTAAGCGACATTGCAGGATGGCGTAATAATATCATTGGTTATGGATATAAAAACTTACGAAATGATATCGCAGGCTGTATAGAGAAACTACATAATAAAGGCATTAGCGGTTATGTAGATTACAAAGATCCAGGAACTGATTTACAAATGTGGCAAACATTTGAAGAAGCACTTGCACATTTAAAATAAAATGACTAAGAAAAAGTATAAAATCATTAATGAAGAAATAGTTGAAAAAGGCAAAGGTATTCTGAATAATACCTGCATACGTTATATCGGACATGCTAGTAGCCTTTTTAGTTTATTTCATAGAGCTTACTCTGACCGCCATACAACGGATCTCAATGATGATTTTTACAATAACTATCACTTTGTAATTTACGATAATAATAATGCTAACTTAGAAATGTTCAAAGCTATCCTACAATGGGATGGCGTATTCGATAAAGATAACAAATATGATGCTACTGGCTTTCACGCTCATTTAGACGTATTTAAATCTAACTTGGGCGTTAGCACAGAAAAGTTTAACTGGCATGAAACTATAGGTAAAACTGCTAGACATAATTTTAACGACTTTAAACAAGCATGGGATCATTTTAGATCGCGCAAATTTAAATTTGTTAACATAGACGTTATAAACGAAACCGAACGCTTTATTGAATTAATAGATACATTACCTCCATTGGGCAAATCAACCCAATTCCTTAAACTAGATTTAAATTACAGCGAAGACTATCTACGTGCATTAAATGATATATTGCATCGTGTTTGGCTTAAAAATATTAAAGAGTATATTACTGTAGTAGAAATATCAAACGAAAATAATCAACAAGTAGAAGACTATGCAGGCAAATTGTATTCCAAATTAAATCCAACTTTTTGTATATTACCCTGGATGCATATTCAATATAAGCCTAGCGGGCAAAGTAAACTTTGCTGTAGATATGATACTATTCATGATATAAAAGAATATGAAGCCGGCATTACGGGAAATCTGGCCGACTTAGTTCCTATTAGATTCAAACAAAAAATATCAGAGAATACTATGGAAAATAGTTTCTTTGGCCGGTATTGGGATGAAGCCAGAACGCTTACAGAAAAGAATTTGCCAGCATCAGGCTGTCATAAATGCTATAAAGAAGAACAGGGCAAAGGCGAAGTTAGTGTGTCTATGCGTTTAGGATCTAGCATCTTGTATAACGGAGGCTTACTACATAAAAAACCAAAGTTTGAAAAGCCTGCTATAGAATTTTTAGAAGTAGGTTTCGGCAATTATTGTAACTTAGCCTGTCTAAGTTGTAATAGCACATTGAGCACAACATGGCACGACGATGAAGTGCAATTTAATCAGCTAGTAGGCAATAATCTAAAACGAGATGTATCTCCTAAATTAGATAATTTAAAATTTGAACCCAATGACGAAACATTAAAGACTTTACGTATAATCAAGTTCACTGGCGGTGAGCCCATGATTAATCCTGAATTTACCAAGTTCATTGAATTGATCTGCGATAAGGGATTTCCGGAAAATGTTAGTTTAGAGATATACACAAATTGCAGTTATATACCTAGCCCTAAACTGTTATCAAATTTAACTAAATTTAAAAATATTCAACTTAACCTTAGTATAGATGCTTATGGCACTGTTAATGATTATATTAGATACGGTAGCCAATGGCAAGCAGATCAAAAACAAACTGTTAGCAACGCAATAGACTTTTGGTTAGACATTGGTCGCGAGCACAAAAATATCAGTGTTATTATGTCTACTACACTGAGCATATTGAATATCTTTGAAATACCAAAATTAATGACATGGTGGATGGACAAATTTAAAGACAGCGGAAATAAAATTACTGTCTATAGATCAGCACTACTTGCTACAGAATACGATGGATTCTTTAAACTACAGCTAGCACACGATCCTAGCTATATTAATTTGAATATTTTGCCAGCTGAATATTATAACGAAATATTAGAATGGGCAGATACATATCGCAACGAATACACTGCAAAGTATCCTGACCTTAAAGGTATACCTGAATGTATCGGTGCTAGTTTATTAAAATTAAAACAGGCCGCGTCTAAGACAAAGGGCAATGTTAATGAAGCAAAGAATCTTTTAACTTATCTGTCTACTATGGACAAGATTAGAAAAAATTCACATGAAGAAACTATTCCTGTTTTAGTATCTAAGATTAAAGAATACTTGCAAGCTCAGGATATACAGTCTTAAAATCTGTATTGTTCTGCTTGTCCATGAAGTTAATATAACTTGCAGTTTCTCCTAGTTCGCTGGAATAGTCTTCTGCATTCATATAGTTAACAACATAATCGCCGTATCGAACAATGCGTTTCTTTTGTTGATTTACCAGTCTGGAATTTGACCATTGGCTATGGGTCCACAATGTGGGATCATCTAAAGTTAGCTTAAAGTTATTCCAGTCTGCGGTAATTTTGTCTTTGATATCCTTAGGCAATACTTTAGGGTTAATTGCTTTAGGATACTGCACCATGCTAGTATGAAATAGGCCGCCGGCTGCGTTAACAAACTTAACAATGTCAACCAACCTGCTGATATTGTAAATGCTAACAGTAGTAGTTAGGCTCATTTCTATATTTTTAAGCTCGTGCAACTTTTGCACATTTTCAATAACTTTACTAATGTCGCCATTTGTCCTAAAGTAACTAAATGTGCTGTCATCGCCATCGATGCTTACACGCAGAATAATCTTTTTAAACTTAGGCCAATGATCTAATACATTATAATAACCTAAGCCTAATGCTACTAGATTGCTGTTATAACTTAGCGTAATGTTTTGCTCGTAGCCCTTCATAGCATCAATCATTTCCCAGTGACGCTTTTGTTGCAACGGTTCACCGCCTGCTATCAATACTTCACGTAGGTAAGGTATGGCGCTTTTAAATTCCTCAAAGCTACGTTCAGGTAGGCTAATATGTTTCTTTTCTAAACGGCCGGCGCCCCATTTAACAAAGAAATCTTTAACTTCAGGATCTTTAAATGCCAATACTTCCCATTGACTGCTATAAGTAGGGCTACAATGTCTGCATCTTAAATTACAAGTATTGTCAAATCTAATTTCAATACTCTGCGGTTCATAAGGCATTGAATAATCGTCTGCGACTTTGCTTAATACGTGGTCAAAGTCGATACTATAACTTTCTTTATAAGTTTCGTTACAAGTTTGTCTTGTGCTAGCAACGCCGCTATCCTCAAAGTCCCAGCAACTACGACAACCAACAGGGCGCTCGTTATTTAATACTGCTCTGCGAAGTTCTTTAGTTTCTTTACTATTCCAAATTTCGCTAAGACTTTGACTACGATAATCACCTATACGATCAGGATATCTCCAACATGCACCCACTTTACCTTCGTGCTTGATGTTCTGATGTATAAAAGGCATTATGCAAAATGTCTTGCTGTCTTTGTTCATTGCTTTAAAATGTTTTCTTTTGTTAGTTTATCAGTGTAGTATAATGTTGTATTTTCTTTACTACCGCATGTATGCAGGCAAGTTATCAAATTGCCGTTTTCGATTGTATCATTCCACTTAGAACTTATACTATACATTTTTTTAAGTATGTTGTCAACAGAATGCAAGTTCAAATCAAATTCTGTTAGGTTGTAATTTTTATTTAAGTTCCAAGAACCTGGACTGTCATGTGTATGTGTTCCTAGATAACAACAAGGCATTAATAGTCCATTTGCTGCCAAATAGATTTCTTGCCGTTCTAAACTTTTGCAGTTTATTTTATTTTGATTTAGTGCTGTATATTTTTTTATATTAAAATCAAAAACAACTGCGGGCACATGTTCTTCTGAGCCTATATTGGAATGTCTAAATTGATCTTGTTCTGGTGGTTCTAATGTAAAGACATGATTGCCTTCGACCATTACTTTAAAGTCTTTTTTACCTCTAAACTTTTGAGTTACTTTTAATCTAAATTTAACTCCTAGTTCTTCTGCTAGAGCTTTTGCAGTTTCAACTTGATGCTCATTGTGTTTGAATACTATAAAGTTCCATTGTGCCTGTCCGCCGGCCGCTACATAGGCTTTGAGATTGGCATAAACTTTATCATACTTAACACCTATTCTATATTTTTCTAAAGTGTCGTTATCTGTTCCGTCTAGAGCAAAGTTAATAAGAACATTGGGATGAGCGAGACTTGCCCACCAGTCTTCTCCCCTATAGCCACCATTGGTATCTATACTAACACTCTTACAGCCATTGTCTACTAGATAGTTAACAAATTCTGGCAACAATTTGTTTAAGCAAGGATCTCCGTATACTCCACTAAAATATACATGCTCCAATTGGCTGGTAAATTCTTTAGTAAACAGTTTATAGAAAACATCAGCAGTTAAATCACCCTCTTTTAAATCAGGCTGAACATAGCCGTGTCCTGTGTATCTACTACACATAGGACATTGGCTGTTACATCTACTACTGGCTTCAACGTGAACTAATCTTACTTGCTCTAATTCAATCATTTTGGTACAGTAGTCATCATCGAAAGGCCGCATTTCATGGTTACTTTATTTTTAGGAAAGTTAATACCAGTATGGGCTTGGCAACGATCGAATACAATTATGCCGCCGCGTTTCCAATTATATACACCTTCTAATTCAAAGCCGTCTAGCCACTCACGTTTAAAATGGCTAAAGTATTTTTGATATGTTTCGTCGTCTATAGTTTGTTTATTCCAATCTACATCCCATAGTGTACCATCTCTATGATAGCAAGGCATTCCTTTATAATCGCTTATTGTATAGAATACATTAGTTTCATATTGCGGGCTGTTCTTTGCAAAGTTTGTTCCATACATTAAAAAACGATTTTTAAAGATAGCAGTGCCGCACATAGGATGTTCCTCTTCTTTATTTGTGTGACAGACCCACAGAGGAATAATAAACTGTTTACCAGGAACACTACCACTGTCTTTTAACGTATTCGGATTACCTGTATCAATGTGCAAGTTATAAGGCGTAGCTGTAATTAAGAAGTTGCCTTCCCACATTGTTTCATTTTCTAATTCTGGTATAACAGCCTTTAGCTTATCAAAGAACTTGTCTTGAATACGTTTGTTATCTACATTGAAGTGTAGGGTTCCGTTATGCTTAACTCTACGAGTTTTGTGTTCTCTGTGCATTAAATCTTCTAGCCATATAAGCTCTTCTTCTGTAAAAACATTATCCACAGCATAGCTACTGTCGCTCCAAGTGCTCATCCAACGAGGATGTTCGGCTTCATCTACCGGTATAAATTGTTTTACTAGATTATCTCCAGGCACATATTCTAAATTATGTTCCATTTTTAATCCTTTCCATTCGTTTATGTATTTCTTTTGCTAAGAATTCGTTACCATCATGATCTAAATGATTACAATCTATTTCAGGGTGTAAATCTTTGCCTACTTTATAACCGTGTTGTTTTGCGTATTCAATCGCTGTTGTATCAAATGTTATCAATGGTAGTTCTTTTATTAATTTATTTTTCTTAAAAATATACTCTGGCACTAACATACAAACAAAATAATGCTCAATGTCAAAATGTTTTAAGAAAGTATGTAGGCTAATCATTTCTAAATTTATCTGTTCGTTTTCATATTGATCAATATGAAACAAACCATAATGAACATCTATATACTTTTGAACATCAGCTATCGGACTTTGACACCATGGACCGATTGCATTTATAACATATTCTTTATCTGCTATAAAATCAACCGCTGGGCCCGGAACATGTTTTGCAGATATGCGTTCTATTCTGCAAGTATCTGTTATGCCAAAAAATACAAGTAAATCTTTTGCACGATCTAGATTATCTAATACATATTCTTTTAATACTCGCAACGATCTTGTATTAGATCCTCCTGCTAATGACAAATTTACAACATCATAATCGTTATAGTATTGCTGTTGCAACTTTGATGGCCAAGATCTTAAGTGGCACTCGTCTTTGTATTCCATACTGTTAGCATTTAAATAACTGCCAAACGTATGACTACAACCAACAGCTACTATGGTCTTAGACATCTTTAAAAATGTCTTTCATCTCAGGAAATGTTTCATAGAAGTTAGTACCACGATGTCTATCTAATGCTTCTAAGTATTCTTTCATTTCAGGAAGTCTGTTGCTCCAGTCTTCGCTCTTGGCAAAGCGAACCATACCACGAAGACGATCTACTCCGTAGTCTGCCTGATCAAACATTTCTCTGGTTACTTTACCCTTGTGCCAAGCAGGTACACCCTTTTCCCAATTCTCTTGCCACCAGGGAATGAATTCTTCGTATTTGCGTTCTATCTCATCCTTAAACCACATTGGTAAAACTTTAACGTTTAGGTGTGGTGGATGATAGACAAAGTGGTAGTTTACACCACCAGCACCAAAAGGCCACATGTTTATCTTCTTAAACCCGTGTTCCAGTTTCCATTTTAAGAACTCAGGAATGTAGTAAATGTTAAGAGCTTGGACAGCACAGGCAATAGTAACTTCTACATTATCAGTAGTTTCTTCATCTAATTGTCTAAATGCTTCAAGATTGCGTTCCCATTTGCTAGGGTATCTGATATAATCATTTCTTTCTCCCACAGCATCCACGCTATAATGGAAACGCACCAACTTAAAGTGACTCCATAATTCAAAGAGGTCTTCTCGCCACTCCACTCCATTGCTGTTGTATCGGATCTCCATGTCCTTTGCATAACCTTGTTTGATACATTGCTCCAGAATCTCATAGTGTTCTTCAATGATCAAAGGTTCGCCGCCGGCAAAGTAAAGTTGCTTCATATTAGGCACTTGATCCCAAAGTTGTTTCCAAAACTCGGGATTATTCTTGTGCCAGTTATAGCTCGCACCATTTTCTTTACCTTTATTGTTCCAACCCATTGTTTCTTTAAGGGCAGGATTTTCTATATTAGGATAAACTGCGTTCCATTCTGGTACCCATAAGCTACTGTCGTGCGGACTACACATAACGCAAGCCAGGTTACACTTGGTGCCGAAACGCATGTCAATGTAGGTAATCTGCGGAGGTATACTTCCGTCTTCTGCTGTATCTTCAATTAACTTATCAACGTTAACTCTTTGTGCCCAGTATGCTGTTTCCCACTGTCTTTTGCTTTTATGTCCTTCGCGCTCTTCTTTATAACATTTTGTGCAACTCGGTGGTTCTTCGCCCGCTAACATCTTAAGACGTGTATTTTTCATGTAAGTGTTATTCCAGCTACTTAAAAAGTCAGTAACGTTTAGGTTAGCAGGCTTGCCGTCTTCATTCTTTAAGACGCCAACTTCTCCACCGTGGACTTTATCATTGGTAGGACCGACACTACTTGCGTTGGCGGTACAACATACACGCATATGTCCGTTTGGGCGAGTGCTTAAATGCACCCAGGGTAAAATACAAAATGTTTTGCTTGGTAAATTTTTCATTGTTTAATATTTATTTTCTAATACGTTCATTTTACAGAAGCTTGTAATTGCCAATCGGTAACTCTTCTAATTTCTTTACGTTGCAAACTTCTGTGCATCTAAAAATTCTATCTGTTGATGCTGTTCCGTGTTTATTATTGGACCAGCTAGCAACTAGATCATTCTTATAAAAAGGATGCTCTAATATTTCACTAACAGAATGTTTATTACAGTCATTCCAGTGATAATCACCGTATGTATCAAATAGACGCTTATTTAAGATATCTAACTTACCTTCGTCTAAGGTTATTCTTCCGTTATGCAAGAAACAGCATGGCCACAGTCTGCCATCATATGCAACGAAATACATCTTTTTGTTTTGGTTATTACAAGATATATCGTTGTTAACAGATTCTTCAAATTGTTTATTAATTTCATCCAAAGAAGTAAACTTAGGATTTTTAGTTTTTTCTCTTGTCTTTGCGAATTTAATTTTTTCTAAGCCATGTTGTGTTGCTATGCTTCGATCGTGTCTACTCATGAACTCTGCAAAGCCCATCTTAACACTAAGTTCTTTAGCTTGCATAACCTGATGCTCGTTCCATGGAAATATTAAATATTGCCACCCAGCATTGCCGCCGGCTGCAATAAATGCTTCAGCATTTTCCATTATCTTAGACCAAGTTGTATTTTGTCTATATATGTGGTTAGTATCTTCCAAGCCGTCGATACTAAATTTTACAACATGCCGTTTATGCTTTTGTAAAACTTCTGCTAGTTTAGTCCAGTAGGCAGCATTTCTGAGACTAGCATTAGTATGAATTAAAATTCGATACTCCCCTGCTGTAGATGCCCAATCTAAAAATTCTAAGAATTCAGGATGCATCAATGGATCATCGATGGTGCCGCAAAACTCTAATTCTTCTACAAATTTAAATGCAGGATCTTGTATAATATTTTTTAACGTATCTAACTCGATATATTGCTTATCCGGGATGATATTTTTCTTGTCATTGAAATTATAAGAATCAGTCCGAACACAGCCTAGGCAAAGAGCATTGCACATACTGCTAAGTTCAAATTGTAATTTTAACGGTTTTTCTAAGAATATCATAATTTATATTTTGGTATTAAAACATCTGCGGTACACATACACCATTGAGTTTGACAGACTGTGGGTTCGGTATACAAAGTCTCAAAGTTGAATATAGTAGCTACCTGTTTGGCCTGTCGACATGCCGACTGAAGTATTTTTCCTTCTGGCCTTATAAAAATGTGATCAACACCCATATTACAATTCCAACCAACAAATGTGTTTTTTCTATTATTAGTAAACTCGACTTCGTCGAGTTTCTCAACTACGCCATCGATTTCAACCCATGTATTATCATAATAGTTATTAGCCGGTGGCGGAAAGTTGTTATCTTTAAAAATAACATCGCTATTATTTTTTAACCATTGTAATTGTTCTTCAGTGTAATCATAACTAGCATCATGTGTTAATTCTGCTCGTTTGAATACACGACTAGGAGCAATAGTTACTTTGTCCATGGCCTTAAATGTTTCATAAGCGTTTTGTGCCTTGTCCCATAATGGGGGATACATTAAAGTGAATACGCCAACGTTAGTTTGTGTACCAATGTATTCTACTTTTTTAAATATTTCTTCGTCTACAACAGTTTCGGGATGATAGCTAATTGTTACTTTGTAGATTTTTTTAGCATACTCTTGCCACCACTCCATACTGCGACTACCATTGGTATTAACGTATGCACACCAATTATTTTCATGACAAAAATCTAATATAGTTTCCAAGCTAGGACTAATAGTAGGCTCGCCGCCATTTATATAAATGTGAACGCTACGTCCTTGCAATTGATCTCGTAACTTTGTAAGAAACTTTTTAATAATTATAGGATCTTCTTCTTTACTTTTAAGGTAATTAGTTCCCCTATGTAAATTAGGATGACAATAACTACAATGATACGTGCATAACGTATTCAATGTCCAGTCTATAGTAAACCTTTTTACATTATTATATATTTTCATACTATTAACATCAACCATGGAAAAACATTGCGCCAATTAGTTCCGCGTCGTAGATCTAATACATCTAATTCTCTTTTTAATTTTTGAATTTGATCAGGTATTGCAGGACTGTTTTCTATTTCGTTGAATATACCTTCTACGTATATAGGAGATATATCATCGTGCTTATACATAGTCTTGTTTAGCTCCAGGATTTCTTCAATGTATTTTGTGTATGTACCTTTAGGCATTATATGGGGATCGTAATGGATAGGATCTATACATTTGTTATAATTAACACCAACTACTCTAGTTTTGTTCCATTCTATAACTTTGCGAATTAATTCGGGAATATAAGGTATACTTAGTGCGCTTACTGTCCAGTTCATAGTAGGTATAATTTCAGGACATTCATTGACCAAGTAGTTCATGTTTTCTTCAAACGTTTCAAGATCCATACCGTTACGAATGTATTCGCTGGCTTCTCCCCAACAGTCAACACTAGCAACGAAACGAACTTCTTTAACTGTTTTAGCTAGTTCTCGTAATTTATCCATGCCGCGTTTGAATAAAACGGGCTTGACTTGCATGTTTGAGTATATCTCAACATCACATTCTAGGTTAGGATGAGCTATCATCCAATCAACACAATCCCATGTTTCGTTTTGAATAAATGGCTCGCCACCTAACAAATCAAATGCTTTAAGGCTGCTATAATTTTCTTCCATCCACGCATAAAATTTTTCAACACGTTGCTTATATTTTCCGTCTAGTTCCCAGGGATCTAATTCTGATTTACGTCTATGATCGTATTGATCTACTTCTTTTACCCATGCACTACTTAGATTAGGACCACAGTAAAGACATTTAAGATTGCATTTATTATTAAAATGAACACTTAATTGTGTAGGCTTTACACGAGTTGCTTTAGGATCTTTATACAATTCTATAGGAACATATCTTTTATTTTCAGAGCGTGCTAGATAGTTTAATCTATCACTCATTCCGCCTGCAAGTTCTTGATCCCTGCAATGTTCACAGCCTCGGCCGTCGCTAGGCCACTCGCCACGTAACATTTTTTCTCTATGCTCAACTACCGGAGCCGTATTGTTGAAATCGTAGTCGTCTGGTATGTCTGCGTTTTGATTCCTATGACAGCTACTACTTTTATTTTCCCAAAGATATAAACTTACTTGGCTCCATTTTTGCAAGCAAGCTGTTTTACCGTCAGGCGGAAACCATTTTTCGATTGACATAATACCTCACTTAAATTGTTCTGCGAATGCATCGTATTTAGTTCCGCAGGTTTTTGCACATACTGCCAATTTACCTTCTGCACAGCTGGGCTTATTCCAACTATTAGGAATAATTTCTTGCATAAACTTACCTTCTATAACCGCCCTAAGACTGTTCTTTTTTAAATTTAAACTATCCAGCCCGGCTTCATTGATTGCGTTCCAAATTTGTCCGCCTTGTTGTTTCCAATACCAAACATACATTTGTCCCGCAGTCCAACAACATGGTTGCAAGTAACCTTCGGCTGTAACATAAATGCTTTTTTCTTCTGCTACTTTGCATTTAATAGGAACGGTATCCCAATACTTTTCCATTGGCTTCTTTTTATCATCTTCCATGGAAAATTTTTGACTCCCTACTCTGCCTTCTAATCCTGCTACAGTATTGATCAGTTCATAGGGATCAGACTTTTGATCTTTAGTAATACTTTCTAAATTCTTTAAGGCTGCATTATGATACCTAGGGTCTGTTGGCATAGACAACAACGTTGTAGCACCTTTACGATTGCCGGCTTGGTGATCTGACTTTACTTCGCCTCGTGTATTACTGAAAAATCTATTTGACTTTTTAACATTGAATTGTTCAAAGCCCATACTTTCAGATAATGTCCTTGCTTCTTCGACTTGATGTTCGTTATGTGCAAAAACAATATAGTCCCAACGTGCTCTCCCGCCAGCATTTATAAATGCCTGTGCATTTTCCATTATCTTTTTCCAGACTGTGCCTTGTCTGTATAAATGATTTGTGTCCTCTAATCCGTCTAAACCAAAAACAACATAGCCTCGCTTATTAATTACGCCAGCAAGTTCAGCCCACCATTCTGGTTTTTTCATCGAACCATTGGTATGCATACTTAAATTCATTTTAGGATTGTGTTCTCTAAAATAAGCAAATGCTTCTAATGTGTCGCTAGCTACAGCCGGATCGCCGTAGTTGCCGCACATATAGATTCTATTTAATTGCTTGATAAAATCTGCAGGAAATATCTGTTCGATGTCAGATATAGACAATTCAGCGCCATGCAATAAGGGGTTAACTTCTCCACCATTTAGATTACGAGCACACATAGGACAGCTAGCATTACATGCTTCTGTCATTTCTAAATGAACTGTTCGTATATCTTCGTATCTATACATTATTTTATTCCATAAAGCGCATATCGTTTATAGCTTTGCAATGACAGCTCACCGCGATAAAATACTGTAGACATAGGATATTTCCTTAGGAAGTCAGGAAACGTTTCAGAAGAGTTTATATGATCTTCTTCATCTGATGCATCGTTGTTTTCAATAAAAACAACCGTGCCTGGTTGCAGTCTTTCGAACCATTCATTATCCATATGCTCACTGCTTGTGTTAATTACTAAATCAGGGTTCAGAATTTTTTTGTAAAATGTTAAGTTATTATTATCATCAAAACAATCACTGATTGGTTTGTTTTCTACAAAAGCAGAGGGATTAATAATTTCAATCAAAGGGTTAATTGTATCGTCTGGGTCAATACTAAACAACTTAGTATAATTAATATCTTTAAGATATAAGCTATGATGTGTTAGCCAGCCGCCGATCAATAATACATTGTTAAAGTTTACATTAAACTTTGATAAAATCTCTGCCATCCATATCTTACTAAAGACTTGGCTTTTAGAAAATATAACAGGTAGTATATCTTGTCGTCCTAACTTTACGATATCTAATAGTTTATTTGTTACACTATCTTCTGGCCAAATAGAGTGAAGAGTATTAACAATATCTTCTGTAGTTACAGAATCTGTAGAACAGACCATGGTATAAAAATTTATTCTGTTTGCTCGAAGTGCGTCGGGATACTTGTTATAATCATCCTCTATTAACTTCTTTAATGACCATGGTTTAGCTTGTTGTTCAGCGTATTTTAAATTGATAATGTTTCTGATAAAATCTTTTTTATCATTATCTTGCATAAAATAGAAATATTTTTCTATTCCAAATAGCCATGTTATACTGTTATCCATTTATTCCAATCCATTCACAAAATTTATTATGTAGCCAATCAAAGTTATTGACTAAGGCAAAGTCGGCATCTTTTGATCTAGCATACTGCTCGCCCATCCGGGCACCCTGAATAGCAAAATATCCGTATTGTGCTTCAATACCGGCATTTAGCCACATGTTAAGTCTGTCTAAACTTTCTGTGTCATTGTTGTTTTTATTGATTCCAGAACTTAATTTTATTGCTTCCCTAAATGCGGTTCGCCAAGTAGCATAAGGACTATAGTTAAATCTATGTTCACTGGCCAGTATGTTTAATTTAATGTAACCATCTGCCAATGTTGTTGTCATGTCGGGTTTATCTAAACGTTCTGCACTAAAACAATCTTTACTAAACAATTTAATTCCGCCGTGTCCGTAGACTAATCCATTAATAGGATTCTTAGCTCTAAATACTGCAACATACTTTGGTTTCAAATCTATTTTTTTATCAAAACTAAAATTGTCTACTATCCAACAGTCTGCATCTACTACATAGAATCTATCACCTGTGCATCGATCTGCTATGTGCTTATGACTTTCAAATATTGTACCTATGCTGGCTACTGCTTCGGCCCATGGAGCAAACTTTTGCAAGCGTTCCCAATTTTCATTAAGATTAGCTTCGTCTGTGTATAAAAAATACACAGGTGTATTAGTATTTGGGGAGTGTGAATCCATATAAAGGCAGTGCGCTTTGATTTAATAATGCAGGCCATCCTTGACCTTTATTAGGGCTAATGTGAACATGTTTGAACCAAATACTTTGATCAGAGTCTAATTCAATAATGGGTATTTCTAAGGCAGCACGAAGTTCATGCATGATTCTATGACTGTGACTTTCCAAGTATTCACCGTGAGCTAACAGTTCACTTTGCATTTCCCAGAATTGATTGAACCAATCATAGTCTGCAATTACAGTATGATCAAAGTTTTCTACATACAATTTCCATGCAGCCAAACGTGCTCCGTAGATAACCCATTCTCCGTTTTCTACGTCGCGACCAACAGTCATCCATATTAGCCAACGTGCATAATTAGCAGGATACATTTTATGTCTAAAATCAGGAATAGGAACTTTGTTACCTTGATCCAATCCCATTTTAATACCTTCACGGAATCCTGCTCTAAATGCCTGCTTAGGTGTAGAGTTATTATGGACAACACCATAAGTATTGTTCATTTGTTTGTAGTTTTCTGGGTCCCAGCAAAAGTCAACGTTGTTGCGGCCGTCTTCTGGATCTGCGGCTTCGTGACTTTTCATATTCATTACATGCTTAGTATACCACAGCTTAACGCCGCCATTGCCGTAGACTAAGCCATTGACAAAATTGCGGCTGCTCCAGCTTAGTGTAGCTTCTGCAATGTCAGGAGTGATTTCTATGCTCTTTGTCCAGATAGCACGATCGATCTTACAGTCAGCATCTACTGTAAAGAATCTGAGACTGTTTGCAACTCTACCTGCTTCTTTGTGCGCGGCATCGAAGCCCTTGACTCCATGCACCCTATGCACATTTTTTGGATTAGGATGATTGTCTAACAAATATTGAAAGTTCTCATCTGCATTAGGTTCATCGTAGCTTAAAAAGACAACAGGAACGTCTTTTAATTTGAGCATAGGATTTTTTACTTCCTCGGGCTCTTTTTTCTTTAAAGCAGAAAAAATATTATCACTGCTTATAGAATTTAGTAAACTCATTTTTCATCCATTCAATATCATTGATTAATTTTAAGGCATCTGGGTTGCCTTCGTTTGTTAATCCATACTCTTTGCCTGCTTGTGCGCCTTCTATAGCATAAGCACCAAAAGGTCTTTTTGCGCCTTTAGTTGTCCATACTTTGAGTCGCTGATTTGTTTCGTTAATTACTTTGTTAATTTGATCTTCGTCGTAATTTAACTTGTGGCGTAATTCTTCGTTGGTTAAATTTGTTGCTAGCTTTGTGCATTCACGGAAGGCACTACGCCAGGTGCTAAACTCGTCGTAATTAAATTTTGTTACATTACTTACTTGATCAAAGACTTTAATGCTCAATCCAAAGCCTGTAGTAAAGTCAACTGTTTTTGGATTTTTACTTAGCAAACTATACTTGGGTAATAATTTTACACCACCATGACCATATACTAGATCATTGATAGGGTTTTTACTTTGCCACAAACATAGACATTCGCTTTCCGGAATACCCCACCAAGTATTATACTTGCTAGGAGTAAAGTAAAATTCGAAGTCTTGAACAAGTATAGCATCACTGTCAACAACATAAAAGTTGTTAGTTAAACTTCGACGAGCACATTCTTGGTGTGCTTCTGTAAAGCCTTTTACTCCGTTCACGCGACGGGCATGAGGAGCCTTTTCTAGTAGCTTCTCAAAATTCTCGTCGGCGTAGGGTTCGTTATAACTTAAAAAGAATACGTCTAGCATTATATGAGTATTTAACTTTTTTACTCATGATAACACAGGCACGTTGTATTTGACATAAAAATCATGTGCGTCTTTGGCATTGTTAACCATTGGCTGGCCTTTGATGTTTAGGCTAGTGTTTAACAACATCGGGCAACCGGTTTCAGCATACCAGTTTTCTAATAGCTTGCGGAAGCCCGGGCTATCATCTTTACTAACTGTTTGAACACGACTAGTTCCGTCTGCATGAATAATAGCAGGGAATTCATCAGGCTTTGTGCAACGAGCAACAAACTGCATATAAGGACTTGCTGTAATGTTTGTTGGCATGTCAAAATATTCATGCACATGTTCTTCTAGGATTGCGGGGGCAAATGGTCTGAATTTTTGTCTACGTTTGATTGCGTTGACTGTATCTTTGATTTCAGGTCCGCGTGGGTCTGCCAATAAACTGCGGTGACCGAGAGCTCTCGGGCCAAACTCAGCTCTACCGCTGGCCGCACCCACAATTTTGTCTTTGTTAAGTATGCTAATAAGTTGATCAACCGGATATTCTTTTCCCATGTCTGTACCAAGATATGCTCCGGGCCAGTTAACTTGCTCCCCAAAGTATGCACAAACTGCACCAACACTTGATCCGGCATCCCCCGGGTTTGGCATAATCCATACCTTATCCCAGTCTCCGGTAATAGTGCTATTAGCTACACAGTTTAAAGCACAGCCGCCCATAAGCACAATATTTTTACTGGGCAAAGTTTTTCTTGCCCAGCGACTAATGCCCTGTAGTAGTTCTTCGTAGATAGCTTGCGTGGCGGCGGCAATATCAAATGTATCTTGTTGACTTATTAAGTCTAGGCGCCAATCAGGACAGCCTCTATGTAAGTTACGTTTGAATTTAATCTCAGGGCCGTTAATTACCGCAAAGAAATCTTCGTATATAGCGGCTTTGTATTTGTTGGGATCACCATAAGCAGCCATACCCATTAGAATATATTCTTCTTCATTGGGCTTTAGTCCAATACGCTGTGTCATTGCACTAAACCAAAGACCTACGCTATCAGGATAACTTTGTGTATAGACTTTCTTTAAGTTGTTACCTAGACCTTGCCAAACAGTAAGGCATTCAAACTCACCTATACTGTCAATAACAACAACTGTAGCATCAGTTAGCCCACTTGTATAGTAGCCAGCGGCTGCATGACTTTTGTGATGCTCACCGTAGAATATAGGAACATCGATATTATATTTTGCTAAGTATGCCGACACATCATTTTCAGCAGTTCTATCACCTTGGCCAGCATAAAATTGTCTAGCAGTTTTTAGCTTAGGGTTTTCATACCAAACCACCAAGTCAGGCTTGCCAAACGTATATGCTTCTTCTAGTATGCCGGCGCAAAGATCTCCGTCATTCTTAATACCAGAATAACGTTCACTATGAGCTGCAAATTGTAATTGTTTATCATGCCAAACGCTAACGGCAGCATCATGACTGTTGGCACTAATTCCCCAAATGTTCATTTGTAAATAAAAGGATCTCTTTTGCGTAATTCTTCTAAACGCTTTTTAAGTTGTTCTTCGAACTCTAATTCTTCAGCTGTTTTTTGTTTTTCTTCTGTAGAGATTTTTTGTTCTTCTGGCTGTTCTTTGTTTTCCATATTATTCCTTATACATAGTAAAGTTCAGGATACTCTACTAACACATGAACGCCGCCTGTGGCAGCTTCTTTGTAAGCGGTAGTAATGTCATTGACTGTTTTTAAATCATGGAACTTAACATTTTTACAAATGCTTTTAAATTCTTCAAAGTAGCTACCTTTGTGTTGATGTCCAGGATCTAACGGCTTGTCACTGCCTTTGCCTAAACGAATTAGCACATTAATTTGTTTACCAGTCATTGACTCGTATTTGTCTAAGTGATTAACTAATTGATTAGTAGCACTAATAACAAAGTCCCATCGAGGATAAAAGCTAACAACAGTTTTACCTGCCATTGCTAGTCCCATGCTCATGCCCAGTTGTGTTTCTTCTAGAACAGGTAACTCGATCATTTTTTCCTTAGGAACATTACCTAATGTAGTGCTCATAGGATTTCCTGAATAAACAATTTGTTGGCCAACAAATACAATATTATCTTGTTTTGCTAGTTCTGTCATTGCTTCTGTTAAAGCATCTTTATATGGCGTTAATTGCGGCGCACTCATTGATTTTCCTTTTTTAGATGTTCTATTATATTATCTGCTATTACTTTATGCAATACCAAACTAGGGTGTTGATCCTGCGGCGGTTGTTCAAAACGGTCAGTATCAAAACCGATAGTCAGTTCAGGATATATCCAATCGCCTGTGCTTTCTAATCGGCCGGACATCATTTCTTCCATGCTATCGTAACGATTATTTTTATAATTAAAATCGATAAAACGAGTTGCTAGCCATTCATCTTGCAATATATCATTTACAATACTTTGCGGCCAAGACATCACATAGGCTTTAATACCACGATCAACAAATTGCTTTAAAAATACTTTTACATCTTCTATTTCTTTTTTTCGGGCTTGGACTTCGTATTCTTGTAAGGTCATGTTTTGAGTAGTTAACCATTCATGAAATCCAGGTGTTTGCCAGGCATCGCAATGTGTTATCGGATGCCCATTGGGTCTAAATGCACTTTGGGCTCTATGCCATTGTGTAAATTGATAAAACACGTGACTTACTTCTGAATAGTCATAGGTAGGTATAGGATAATTAAAATTTGCATTTGTTTTGCTAGCATCACTCGCTGGCGCGAAACAACGATTCCACCAGTCGTGTATACTGTAACTTGCACCGCCGTTAAAAGGCTGGCATAATTCAAATGTATTAAAATGATTAGCTACTAGCCTAGGAAACCTAACTGACTCCATATATCGCTCATGTGCCGCAGTAACTAGTTCGTGCTTATAATGATTTGCAGGAGGCTCCTGCAAGGTATCTAAGCCTGAATAATAATACAAACCCTGCCCCCATGTAAAGCTACAGCCAGCAAAGACCATACCTTTAGTTATATTGGTGTTCGGCTTTAATTTCATTTCTTTTCAGGCCAGCTGATTTCCCAATCTTTAAAATCCGCTGCCAAACAATCTACTTTATAGTCCTTGCGTCCGCCTACTACTTCTTGAATAACATTCTTGCTAGTATTGCGAATACCGTTCAATCCATGTGTTAGTTCTAGGTTGTTACCTTCTTTGATACCACGACGATAGTTACTTTCGTTGTGCCAAATATGTAAGTTCATTTGTGCTAGAACAACAATAGCTCTGATTGTTTCTGCTGTAATCTTAGATTCAGAATGCTCATCCATGATCAATTGAATGTCATGCACAATATCGTCAATCTCTTTGGCATACTCGCTTTTATATTCTGGTATAAAAACTTCTTTAAGTTGAACTATGCTCAATCTATCGATTAGTTCACTGAATGTTTGTAAGTATCTACGTTCGCTCATAAGTTTGTAAAATTCCTGTTGTTAAATGGCACTGTCATTTGATATGCACTTATTAATTGCTTAATACCATAGTCCAAATCAAACATAGGTTGCCATCCTAAACTTTCTAACTTAGCGTTAGAAACAATATAATTTCTCTTGTCAAAGTCTTGCTTGAATTCATCCTGCTTGATTACCAGTGCAGGGATGTGTTGTTTAATCTTTTCAGCCAATTCCATTTTACTTAAATTGGCACTGCTCAATCCTACATTGTATACTTGGCCTCGGCATTTATCATAATTGTTGATCATGAATTCAAATGTTCTAGCAATGTCCTGAACATGAATATAGTTGCGTTTAAAATGTGCTTCAAACAATACCATATATCCATCTACCACTGCTTTGTATACAAAGTCGTTTACTAATAAGTCTTGACGCATACGAGGGCTTACACCAAATACTGTAGCTAAACGTAGAATAACACCGTTACCCTTTTTAAGCACATAATCTTCTGCATCGCATTTAGTCTGTGCATACAAGCTCAGGGGCTTGAACGGACTTTCCTCAGTGATAATGTCTTCACTGCTGCCGTATTGACTATTTGTGTTAGGCAATATCAGCATTTGATCGTCACGTAAAATGTCTACGATATTTTTAATTTGTTCGTAGTTTACTTGAACCGTTAGTTCGGGATTGGCTTTACAGGCAGGCATGCCTACTATAGCCGCCAATGGAATAACAGCATCTGCTAAAGATACTTGTTGCTTTAGTAAATCTAAATTTCTAACATCACCCAAAATAAAATTAAATTTAGGCTGCTTAAAAAGATGTAGTAAACTTAACTGCTTATACATTAAGTTGTCTAATACAGTTACGCTATGACCTCTATCGATTAAATGTTCTGCTAAGGTGCTGCCGAGATAACCAGCACCTCCGGTAATTAAAACTTTCATGGCTTGCTGTTTGGATCGTATTTGTCTTTGTTCATTTTATACCAACGCAAAGTATTTTGCAATGCTTCACGTAGTTCGTATTTAGGCTTCCAACCTAGTGCATTAAGTTTCTCGCTAGATAGTAATCTAACACTGATCATGAACGCTTTGTTGTTTACATACTCAATTGGATTATCGTTGTTGTCTAGCTCTTTAAGCATGTGTAAGACTTCATTGACACTATAACCTTTACCATAGCAAACATTATAAACATCATGCTTGTCTACTTTTTCTGCAACATAAACAATAGCTTCGGCCATATCTTCAACGTGCATCAAGTCTCTGACATCACTGCCATCACCCCAAACTGGAATAGGATTTAATCCGTCTGCTACCTTGCGGATACTTGCAGGAGTAACGTGACACTTTTCATAGTCAAACTTATCGTTTGGACCAAATGCATTACTAGGACGAATAATGACGCACTGCATCGGATTGTGTATTTGATTACTGAAAAAGTCGCACAATGCTTCGCTGTAACGCTTCATGCCGCCTACTGCTTTGTATACTGGGATCAACGGTGTTGCACCAATGTTAATATCTTCACGGCAGTAGTCTGTTCCCATGTCTGGATATACAGTGTTAGAGCTTATAAAGATAAACTTCTTAACACCATTGCGCCAACTTTGTTCCATTAAGTTTGTATTCATTTCAATGTTTGGCGTAACGTGTAATAATGGATTAAATCTTGTATCTAACGCATTACTAGTGTTGGCCGCGCAATGAATGACTACATCAACATCTTTACTGACTTTTTCGCAGAACTCTGCGGTGCGTAAATCACCATGGTGATTTTCTACTGTTTCCCAGCCATAAAAATCTTTGCGTAGTGTTCTGCTATATGTAGTAGAACGCAGATTTTTATAACCCTGTTCGAACAATGTTCGTAAAATATGGCTACCAATAAATCCACTGGCGCCTGTAACTAAAATTTTGTCTGTTTTATTCATTTTTTTCCTAAAATTCTACAAATATTTATAAACGCTTTCAGCGATTGATATATGCTTCTACAGTTTTCTTAATGCCATCTTGCAGTGTTGTTCTGGGAAGAATATCATATTTTATTTGCTTGTCTGCACTTAGACAGCGCACCGGATCACCGTTTGGCTTAGTTTCATCCCATTGGATAAACTTGTCTTTGCCTGTAAGATCTTTATAAGCGCCAACAATAGCTTCTATAGTTTCTTTGATTGTTACTGCTTGTCCGCAGCCAAAGTTAATAGTATCATTGACTTCTTTCTTTACTACATCTATACAGGCCTGTGCAACATCGTCACCAAATACAAAGTCTCGACGTGCAGATCCATTGCCCCAACATGTAATAGTGTCCCCGGGCACATTGATTAATTTCCATATATTAGAACTTACCACAGTAGCATCTTCTGCAAAGTTATCATTTACGCCATAGATATTGCTAGGACGGATGATGGTCCAATTTGTCCAGTTATGCTGGATAGCCAACGACTCTACTGCTAACTCCCCGGCACGTTTGCTCCATCCTGGGTACCAATCGTTCTTGCTAGGCATAGTTGTCCATACATCGTGTTCTGTCATTAATTCAGCAGGATGGTAAACACCTACACTGCTTACATAAACAAACCATTCTACACCTGCATCATGTGCGGCCTTAATCATGTTAGTGTTAAACATCATCATGGGGAACAAATAGTCTGCAGGGCTTTTCGCGGCACGAGCAGGACTGCCTTTAATGCCGGCGGCATGTATTACTATGTCCACACGATCTTTAAATAGCTTTTCGCAATTATGCAGATAAGTTAAATCAGTTAATGTAATATCTAATTGACCATTGGGATAGCGTTTGGCTACTTCTGTTAATGCCGTAGACAATCTAACATCTACTGCAATTACTTTTTTAGCACCTTCTAGTATGGCTTTTTCTACCAAGGGAACGCCAACTAATCCGCTGGCCCCTGTTATTAATACTGTTTTATTTTCAAATTTCATTTTAAATACCAACTCCTTATATCTTCAAATGCCTTTTCAAAAGGATTAAAATCATTGAATGTTTTAGCATGATCTTGATTATGTATGGTAATATCTGTTAGTTGGTAGTAAAGATCGTGTAATTCTTTAATTGGCATTTTGGCCAATTTTGCAATTTCTTTTTCAATTAATTTAAATCTCTGTCTGTAGTCTAAGCACTTATCATAATCCTCATTAATAATGGGATTAAAAGTTTTAAACCCTAAGTCTCTTAGAGTTTGTAATAAAAACGGGTTACCTATTACAACAAATGGTTGCAGGTTAATTATAGGATGGTGGAAAGTTTTTTCAGTTATAAATGGATACCGTCCGCCACCTTTATTAAAGGATGTTTCACTTACTATATTGATGTAAGTTTCAGCATAGAAGTTTTTATTGTTATTATTTAATTGAAACCCATTCTTTTGTCCCTGCGGTAAATGAAATGTATCTATTTCCTTGGGCACATTTTTTGCTATTATATCTGCTATATCTTCTAAGTCATCGCCCTCATAATTTATGAAGTTTTGAATTGTGTTTCTAATTTTATTTCTGTCAAAGTCGTGAATATCAACAAAGCTAAAAATACTGTTGTTTAATAAATTATACTTTGCGGCAATATAAGGACTAAGCCATCTATGAGCCCTGTGCATATTTCTATTCAAGCAGATAAATCGTTTACTTCTGATATAATTCTTATCTAAGTCTTCTACTTTAACATAATCCGATTTATAACCCAAAGACCCCACTTGCGGATATTGATAAAATTTATCAGCCAATTGATCTAATACTACATAGCCATTGGTTATCTTTACTTTATTGTCAGGGTATTCTTCATAATAACTGTCCAGACTATTTCCGCCTATTACAATAATGCTGTCAGAAGGTATGCCGAATTTATTAAAAATATCTTCTATACGTTTAATATTAAAGGTATTTTCCAATGGGTCGTGAATATAGTTTAATACTATCTTAACATAGCCTAATCGTAATCCTAATAATACTTTCTTATCTATAGTGTCTAAAAAATTATGTGTATACTCAACATCACCTATCTTTAGCTTATATGTTTCGCCAAAATAATCTAATGTAAAACAAACTTCAATAGGGTAAAGATAAGTTGTTCCGTCTGCAACTATTTGATCCGCTGTTATTACATTATCTAAACCATAAAACTCTTTGTAGTAATCGTAGAAGTTTCTATGAGATATATAACCCGACCATAAATGTTCTGTATTTTCTGCTTTTAATTTTTGTATAGCCCCTATGTAAGATTTAACCTGATTTGTGTTTAATTGCTCTAATACATAGGCATTTACTTCTGGTATAGTCCCATTCAACAAGAATTCAGGCCCAGTCGGTCCGTGATATACACCATTATAAACTATCTTGATGTTTTTATTATAACTGTTTAATAAGCTCATATGTTCTATCAAATGGGTTAGTATCTTTAAAAGAATAGAAATGATTCTTATTAAAAATAAGGATATCAGTCATTGAGTAATACAAGTTATGAAGTTGTTTTAAACTCATTGAGTTTAACTTTAAAATTTCTTTTTCAATTAACTTCATTCTTTTAAAATGATCAGGTTCTAAATCATAACTTTCGTCTATATAAGGACTAAAAGTTTTAAAGCCTAATTGATGCAATTTTCGTAAAGATCCATAGTCCCCAACATGAATAAATGGTTGTAAATTAATAATAGGCCTATAGGTTTTTTCACTGAAAAACGGTTCGTCTTCCAATGGTGCATAAAAAGAAGTTTCACTAGTAATATGAAAATACGTATCCATATACCATTCTTTTTTGTTATTATCCGTTACAAAGCCACGCTTTTGGTCAGCAGTTAAATGTTCTGTATCAAGCTCCAATGGGATAATAGATAATAATCGATCTATATCCTGTTCAGCTACCGGCTCTCCTGTAACACTTTCTATAGTATGTCTTATATTTTCTCTATTGTCGCTAATATTAACAAAACTAAAAATGCCGTTGTCTAACAAGTTATTTTTCATAGCCATATAAGCAAGATAATAACGATGTGCTCTCATTGATCTGTTAAAACAAAGAAACTTTTTCTTTCGGATTTTAGTAACGTCTAAATCTTGTTCTCGCACAATGTCAGACTCGTAGCCCATCGAAGTTATTGTAGGAAACTGATCCATGCCTCGAGCTTGCTGTTGCAATGCTATATCACCTGCTACAAAATTTACACGACTGTCGGGATATGTGGCTGTATGTTTGGTAAACTTATTACCAAATATAAAAATTAAAGCAGATTCATCTATGCCCAGTTGCCTTAATCTAAGTTCTATTCGTCTAATTTGCGGAGCGTCATGACAAGGGTCTTGTATATTACATACAAGTATTTTCATTTTCCCTTTTTTCAAATACTCTAAGACTGGTTCTATTATTTCTTCTATAGAATAATTGTATATAGTACCACCTAAATCAACCGACGTTGTTGCATCTAGCTTATCTATAGTTGTAGCAATTTCTATAGGGAAAATATAAATGGCATCGTCATCTTTAATTTGGTCTATGGAGATTAAATTTTCTTCTCCATAATGGTTTAAAAAATAAAAATGTAAGTTACTTAAATTAAATCCGGCTTCCCAACTTACAGAAGAATCTTTTTGCAATCTGTCTATACATTCATATGGGTTGAAATAATCGTTACCTATATAATTTTTTTCTAGGTGACTGATTACCGCAGGAGGAATCCCGTTACTAAAATGAATTACTTCTTTATTGTTATTACGAAATCTCGTATACGTATTAGCGTAGACAAATTTTAAAATACGACCCATTTTCCTGTTCCATAATGAGGATATTTTGATTTATATTCATACCAAATTACATCGTCAGGAACATCGCGCTTAACATTCCATGTTGCTAGTGTAGGAGTATTAGTAGATACTCCGTTATCCTCTACAACAAAATACAAAGGTAAATCAAAGTTACGAGCATACTTATGCACTTCGTAAAAGATGCCGCTTTCAAAACTCATGTCACCGATAAAGCACCATACTTTTTCATCGCTACCAGAAGATTTAATTGCTTGGGCAACACCTAATGCAATGCTTAAAGTTCCGCCGACGATAGCACTAGAATAAAACTTTTCGTCTATGTTACAAATAGTAATGCTTTTACCGTCTAAGATTTGTTCTTCTAACCAATTGGCATCAATGCCTTTAAGCAAAGCATGGTAATGGCTACGCCAAGTGCTAAACACCCAGTCCGACGTTTTAATACGCTTAAATATTTCTATTAGCTGTTCTTCATTGCCGTTTGATAAATGCACAGGGCCGCGAATTTTAGCATTTTCCCAATGTGCAACTATTTTATCTTCAAACTTTATTAAGTCGTTTGCGGTATATTCGCTGTTTCTTACCGCCGCATATTTCTCTATATTTTTAATCATTTCTTTTCCTTAGGGTTTAATTAGATACCAAAGTGTTGTTGTAACTTTTGCTTTTTGATTGAACATTTCTTCTAGCCTATGAACATTTAAATTTACGTCAGGAAATGCTATAGGATACCCAGTCATGTATTGACTATAATCGTGACCTGCTATAATGCCGCCTGGTTTCACGAACGGAATAAAATGTTCTATAATTGCCCAGTCGCTGGGATTATGATGGCTAGCATCTATAAAAAATATATCTATCATTCGAGGATCAGTATAACCCGCATGTTCGGGTGTTAAGCCTCTAATAGGTATTATGTTTTTAAACTCGGCAGTATTCTTTTGAAATTCTTCCCATGTGTTACACATATTTCCTTCATGGTCTTCTATATGTTCATAGAACGGATCAAAACAGTATACAGTAACACTTGGATCTGCACTCATAGCCCAAGCCACTGCACTTTTACCACAAAAACTGCCAACTTCGGCAATAACACCAACCTCGACAGCAGTCTTAGCCATCGCCTCAATTACTTGAAGTTCTTCTTCATGCATCCATCCCTTAATGTCTAATTTATACGGCATATCTTATCTGTCCCTTGCTTGTAGTATAGGCGCATCAGTGGGCCATTCGATATTATATCGAGAATCATTCCATTTAATAACGCCTTGTTTGTTTTCGTCTACATAAGCACCTTCGTAGAATAAGTTATAATGAAATACGCAATCAGTTAGTGCAAAATGTCCGTTAGCAAAGCCTGGGGGAACTAAAACTTGATCCCTTGTCTTTTCGCTGATAATATAGCTTTCCCATTTTCCGTATGTAGGACTGCCAGATCTAACGTCTAGGACTACAAGATATATATCTCCTACTACGGCCTGCACTAACTTCCAAGTTTTGTCATCATAGTGCAGGCCACGAAGCACACCTTTATAACTTTTACTGAAACGTCCGTGTATGTTAACTTGCTCAGGCAATAAATTCATTACAGGATGTGTGCCACTGTGAAATGTAGTAAATATTTCACCCCTGTATTCTCTATAGACGCTAGGGCTGTATACAGGAACATCTGTATTAAAAGTTTTTAAGTATGAGACGCCTACGCTGTCCCAACTATTTAATTTGTAATTCATTCCAATCTATCCTTAAGATATGCTATCATGTCTTTGGTTTTTTGATCCTGCTTATATAATTCTAACAAATGATCTCTATTATGAACTAAAATATGTTCCATGCTCCAATACCAATCATGTAATTGTTTTTTGCTCATCTTACATAATTTTTCTATTTCGGCATAGATCATTTTAATACGCTTTGCAGTATCCTGTTCAAGGTCATAGCTTTCGTCGATATAACCATCAAAAGTTTTAAATCCCATTTCGCGCAACACTTTTAATGCGCCTGGAAAAGACACAAACACAAATGGTAAGAAATTTGCTATAGGTTTACAAATCTTTTCTGTAACAGATTTATAAGGACCCTCTGTATATGTTTCTGTGCAAATATAAAAATATGCGTTATTATAAGATTTAACTTGACTATCTGTCCAAGAACTTACAGTATCATAATCGTCATTGGGTTCGTCGTTAAGACTCTTAGGTAACTTAGTAAATAAACTTTTTACTTTTTCTTCTGTTAATGATAAGTCATACCTGTCATTATATTCTGCTGTGATAGTGTCATAATACTTGTGCCCAGATAACCAGCTCCAATCTCCCAAGTCTAGTAGATTGCTTTCATTCATCAGATAAATCAATGCTTGTCTGTGGTCACGTGCTCTGCGAACTTTAAATAAGAAATAATTAGGTCTTAATGTATCTCTAGTTGAATAAAATTGCTCAGGATCTGTTCTGCCGTTACGAGTTTCTTTGTAAAAGTAACTGGTATTACTAATTACAAATGGCCAACTTTTAACTACTAGTCTCTGTTCATTCTTAGGAAACCACGAATCGTAAACTTCTTCTGCATTAAATGTATTGAATGCAATTATCACTTGCTCCGGCGGTATTTCACTGTAAGATAGAGCAATATGTAAATTTTCAAAACTAGACTTAGGTATAAAGTTTTCCTGGCCATAGTCTAGAAAAATTAATGCCCGACCATTTCTAGCATCGTCGAGTGCTTCAGAAGACATATATTTCCAGAAAAAGTTTCCTGCTAATTTTGTCCCGTCGTAGGCGGCGCCTGAAAATGCATCTATATGAGGACTAATTTTTATAGGATATATGTATTTGTTGTATTTTCTTTTTCCGAAATATAAACTGTTTTCTTCGGCATCTATTAAGTCTACACACGGGCCCGCGGTTAAATGCGTTCCTGGTGCGGCATTTGGCCAAGACCCGTAGGATTGATCAAATATAAATGTTAAGGTTGTTTCAGAATCTGATCCTGTTCGCATCTGCTTTTCAAACAAGCTATGATCTCGAGAAGTCTTTGTATTCATAGCGTGTATGTAGTTTATTACACTTAACTCTGTTTGTAAAGCATTAGGCATTGCTGTATTTGGCAACACACAATCATATAACAATGGTAATTTTACTTTAGAGTGCAAATAGTTAGACGGTTTATTATTAAGTGCTCGATCATGAATAGATCTAAAATGTCTATCAAACTTCTGTCCCATGCTATTTTGAGACGAATAATCGAAATTTTCTTCCCAACGTGCAACAAACTGTTCCATATTTTCGTCTACTAATTCGGGGAAATGATCTTGTAGGTATTTCATGTAAACACGAGTAGACGGATGCCCGTCAGGCCGACTTACATCTTGCCAATAAGGACTGTCAACATGGTTATTGATCTTTTTCCATTCGTCTAAGGATTGTTTTACATCTAACAAAGTGTAAATTTCTTTGGCTTTGTCTAACATAAAATCACTAACTTGAGCAGTGCCGTCAATGTAACCAGAATTGTCTATGCCCATTAGAATTTTATAATCGATCTTTTTGCTGTCTAAAATATTTTTTATAGTCTTTACATTAATCCAACTCTGGTATACTGCCCAATCGTCACTCCACATATTATCAACAAACGCTGTTGTTATTGGGTCTTTTGTATTATGATTGTAAGTATACAAGTCGCCTTTAGAAATCCAGTTATTCGAATTTTTCGGCAAGTATGTAAATCTGCCAAAACCAGTTAGCATAATGATAACAAGATCCGTGCTAGCATCAAACTTATAGAAGTTATCGGCTTCTATAACTTTATTCATGATATGTGTATTAGAGCAGCCGGCAGCGCCAAAATTATAATACTCTTCGAATCGCCGGCCGATTAAATCAGCCCACGTAGCATAGCTATACTGTGTGTAACTGCATCCAAATGCAAAAAATCTTTTTCTATTATTAAAGGTACTCATTGATAAAGGGAATCAAAACATCGTCGCACCAAACTCGATTTCCCTGGTCTGCAGGATGAAAACCGTCTTGTGCAAAGTAATTCAAGTTGTATTTATTTTGACGATATTTTCTTTCGTCGTGTGTTAGCAAGACAGCGTCATCTTCTTCAATGTCTAGTGCCCGATGTAAGTATTCAAACATGCCTTGTTTTATGATTGTAGTTTGGTCCAATTGATTGTATAGATATTTCATAATTTCATGATCTTTATGCCTGTGTATATCTGCGTATACGTGCTTCATGAAAAATTGGTTAACTAGCTTTATGTTGTATAGTTTACAGAAATTCTGTAAAAATATAATGTTCTCTAGACTAGAATGCGTTTTACCTACACCATTAACTTCCCTATCTAGTAAGTAATGTTGTTGAACAAATTCTAACTGACAATCACTCCCGTTAACAGTTAAATACCATCCACCGTTTCTATTATACTTAAATTCCGATCCGTTATTGGTAGTAAATACTCCCGGGTCATCAATACTGTTGTCTGTTAAATTTAGGAACTGATCTGTCATTCCTCCGTGAAAGTCAGGCCAACCGTTGACCATACGTTCTATTATTGTGGGATTATCAATGAACCAAGTCTTTCTGCTAGTTCCACTCCACATTACAACCACTATCATTTCTTTTGGATCTACGCCTTGTTCCATAAGTTCACAGAGCTTAGATGTTATACGTTTTTGTATGTATTCTTGGCCAGCACTATTTTTACCGCAGTGGCTAGTAGTTAAATTGGGATTTTGTTGACGTAAAAATTGTGTAAGATGACCAGTCCAACCATTAGTGTCATCGCCTGTGCTAAAACTACATCCGCCTGTGATTAAATGAGAAATCATATTATTTTTAATTTCTCTGCAAATGTTTTAATTTCTATGGCCAGTTCTCGATGTGCTTCAGCTGAAGGATGGTAACCGTCGGAACATGTCATTTTCTTATCAACGCAGTATGATTGATATATAGAGTTATCATATCCTAAAACGTATTTGTCTGCTGGTAACAACTTAACTATATTGCTATATTTCTTATCAAATTTTTCTCTAACTAAGTAATGTTCTAAAAAAGAATTTACAAATACAAACGGAACATTTCTAGCAGTTAAAAAAGACGAGACAAAAATTTGCTGGCTATAATAGTCCATTAAACCTTCGAAATCGTCATAGACATAAGCATACCATTCTTCTTTTTTCTTTTTGAGAAAAGGATCGTAGGGTTCGTGTCCTAATAGAATATTTTCCCATCTTTCTTTTTCTTCAAAATAAACTGCTGTTCTAGATATACCTGTCCAAGAAAATACAACAAAGGTTTTTTCAGGAGACTTGATCTTTATAAAATCATCGAGCAAGTTAATAATACTTAATTTATTTGAGCCGCCCGGCACGCCTCGATTAACCTCAGGTACAGTTAATAACTCGCTTAGTTTTGCAGGCCATGCTTCATTGTTGCTTACACCATCTCCAGCCGTAAAACTATCTCCGTATGCATAGATCTTATCAATCATTTTCCTTATATATTCCTGTTTCGGGATATGTTATAGCATCTTGCTTGATCAATGTTATAACTTCATAGTCTTTGTTTAGTTCTATGCTTTCATACCACTCAGCTAGATCTGGAAATGTGTTGACTAGGTTTTTATTACGCCTAACATCATATTGACTATAGAAACTTTTAAAATCATGGAATAGAGCAGACTTGTCATTTGTTGTAGACACATGACCAGTTTGCACAACTTCTAAATAGTCAATCAAACGTTTAATGCTGGCTTTTTCGCCCACTTCTAAGTATGGGCTGTTGATATGATTGTTATACCAGTCTGTTAACTTTGACTGAAGTTCATCTTTGATACTATTTGGCAGCGTAACAGGACTCATAAACGCAGGCCAGCGTAGTATGTTTAAATCCAAATAAGGACGATTGTTTCCATACTTTTTCTTTAGCTCTATCATATCATCCATGAATTCAGTTATGCTAAACAAGCAAAGGTTGCTAATAGTCATCATAATCGTTACGCTACGGAACTTAGCATTTTCAATAAAATTAACTAAATTGCTTCTCCACACATCATACTTTAATCCGTCTCGAAGATATTCAGCATGTAGGCCAAAACTCTCGTTACTAGTAAACAAATCAAACTCTTTAACAGGCAGTGTCTTTGTCACGTCTATTAAACGCTCTAAGGCTTTTGGACTCATACCAAGATTACTGTTAACAGCAAAACGCATGTCTAAGTATTCGCTTTGTTGTAGTTTTTCAATAAAGCGCCAAAAGTTTTGACTGACAGTTGCTTCGCCGCCTGTAACACGTAGCTCTTGCAAGCTCGTAGACAACTCAGGCCACCATTCGAAAAATGCTTCTACATAAGGATTGTCATCCAAATGACGTCCATAGGCTGTGCTCCATGCACCGTCAGTTTGATATGCACCACCGCCACCACCTTGAGCTACAAAGTTTTGATATGGACCGTGCTTTTCCAAATCCTGACTCCATGATGTGCTGTAACTTGCGTTACAGTAGCTACAGGCAAAATTACATTGTCTATCAAAACTTATTTCAAGTGTTTTAAGGTTAACATCATCATTCCACGAAATGTCTTTGATCTTTTTAATATCTTCTGTTTTGTAGATAATGCTTTTGTTGATGCGATCGCTGATATTGTTTCTACCAATGCCTTCAACTTTCCAGCAATAGCCACACTCGGCAGGCTGCTTGCCTTCCAGCATCATTTTACGCATACGCTTTTTATGATCTGTATTATGTATGGCGCTGGGATTGTAGCTTATCTCATTAATGTCGATAGGATGAGGCAAGGGCAAATGACAACTACCAGTATAGCCAGATCCCAAAAAGATGCTGGCGTTATACCATTTAGCCGCACAAAAACTAGAACTAATGGAGTTGAGATTTTCATCTCTCCATTTAATTAAGTCATCAGACATCTTTGTTAACTACCTTTTGCTTCATCTCTTTACAAATGTTATAAAACTCTGTGTATTCGGGATAGACTTCTAAAAAGTTTGTACCGTAACGACGATCTAAGTCGTTAACAAAGTCATAAAACTTAGCTCTGTTTAAAGTAAAATCTCTATTACCTTCGGCGTCGTTTCTACTGTTATAAGCAATGTTCAAGCAAACACGTTTAAATTTTTCTAACTCGAACTCTTCGAATGCATGATGCATCTTCCATGTCTTAGTTTGTGTTGTGTGATCTGCCATGTAGTTAATACTTGGTAGCAAATACTCTTGAATAAGATCTTTACTAGCCCACTGAGCATCAAGGAAGCTAGGACTTCTTAAGTATGGTAAGTCAATGCCATTGATACTTGGGTGGCTCTTTGTTTTCTTATCTCTATCCGTATACGATTCGCCCGGATAAGCAAAGTTAAAGCCTGTTTCTTTTTCCCATAGCCCCGCAACAACTGGATTGGGATTGTATTTCTTTCTAAGCTCTAACTGCCATTCAAACAATTTCTGTATGCTAGAAATACTTAGAATGTTAAATGTTACCATGGTAGTAATGCGGATATTACCCATAGCCATAATTTGTTCGTAACGCTGTCTAAACTTTTCAAAGTCTAAGCCGGGACGTAAATATTCTGCACGTTCTCCCCAGGCATCAACGCTGGTAAAGATTGTTAGCTTTTTAATATAATTGCCAGACGACAATACTTCTGCACGTTCGATGAATCTATCCCACAGCTTGTCAGGCACACCCATATTTGTGTTAATGCTAAACTCTAGATTAGGATTTGGATTCTCGATGAACCAATCCATACTTCGATATGTTTCTTTACTAAGCAAAGGTTCACCGCCTGTTATACGGTAAACATGCAAGTGCTTATATGCTTCTGGCCACCATTTCCAAAACGCATCAATGTATGGATTGAATTCGTTGTTTCTATAACTTAAACTGTCTAGGTCTTTTTGCCAACCTTGTGCCCATAGCACATGATCAGTATTTTCTAAAAGTTTAACTGGACCGTTTTGTTTTAATTCTTCTACCCACTTACTACTAAATTCAGGACCGCAGTAAACGCACTTAAAGTTACATACGTTGCTAAAGTCTACTTCCAAATAGCTAGGGAAAAAATCTTGATTAGGATCTGCCGCTTGAATTTCATCATGCTTTTCTAATGCCCATGGTTCTAAGCTCTTATAGAATCTATCGCTAGGGCTGTTATTATCTTCTATTCGCCAGCAATAGTCACATTCACTAGGACGCTCTCCAGTGACCATTTGTCTACGGGCTTCTTTAAGATGTTTAGTATTAAACAAAGCCGCTGGATTCTTTTCAATTTCGTCTAAGGGAATTTTATGAGGAACAGGGTGGTGACAAGCATGTGTCATTCCTGTGCCTAAGTGCATAGTTACTTGCGTAAATTTTGCTAGGCAAAATCCGCAACCTGTGCTATCTAATAGTTCTTTGGTCTTATCAACGTTAGGACCAGTTCTTGCTACTTTTTTGTCGTATCCAATATCCCATTGGATATCAGCAAGTTTTTTCTTCATTGTTGTTCCTTATTTTATAGTATTCTCTACATCGCTCTCTTTGACCAGAGCACCTAAACGTGGAGGATTGATAAAACTTTCTTTAAACATTCGACTACCGTTTACATCGAGTTCTGCTAGTTCTAATCCTAAGCGACTTCTTAAACTTTCCCCAAACTTAAAGATTTCTTTTTTAAGTTTATCTACATCATACGTCCATCCGGTAGCATTACATTTACCTGTATCTCCTGCAAAGGCAGGCTGAATACTTTGCTCCCAGAAACCATCGCACCAATCATAATCTCTAATCATAACAAAGTCAAACTCGTCTTTGGCAATATTAGCCATATATGCACCTATTCTAGTTCCATACATAGCCCAAAGCCCGTTTTCAACATCTGCACCTACGCTAGACCAAACTAGCATACGCTTGTAGTTTCTATCATGCACACGTTCTTTAAGTCTACGTGGGTCAACAGTTTGTCCGCCTTCTAGTAGCAACTTAACACCTTCGCGGAATCCTGCACGAAATGCTTGATAACAACTAGCGTTATTATATACATCGCTGTAGATATTATTCATTTGATAATAATAGATATCCCAACAAAAGTCAACCTGTGCTTTGGGATCTTCTGCGGCTTCATGCGTTTTCATTTGCTCAACAACATGCTTAGGCCACATTTTAATTCCACCATTGCCATAAACTAAACCATTTACAACATTCTTGCCTGCCCAGCTAATAACGTCGTGTCGACCAATTCTATCCATATCTAGTTCTAAGCCAAAAAAGTCATCGCGAACAATATTGTCAGCATCAATGGTAATAAATCTATCAGTTTCTGCTGCTCTGGCAGCGGCCTTGTGCGCCGCATCAAAACCTTTGACTCCATGCACTCTTTTAGCCCACGGTGCTTTGGTTAACAAATCAGCATAGTTTGCATCTGCGTTTGGTTCATCGTAGCTTAAAAATACGATGTCAAAACTTGTAATAGGTACTATCATTGGCTTCCTCTATATGTAAATGGCTATAATTTGAAATCATTTTAATAGATTTCGTTGTTTTTAATTTTAACTCTAACAAATTAAAGTTGTCTAATTCAGAACTATTTAAACTAATAGTATCTAATATTTTGTCTGGATTGTTTGCATCAAACAAGTAAAATGTTATGTTATCGTCCAAATAAAAATTCTTAGATTCTTCCATTACACTTTGGATTTGTAGTTTGTTTTTAACTTGCTTATATAAAATGGACGGTTTTGTATGTGAAACTGCAATGGGTTCTTCTATTACGTCATCTATTATAGTAATATTAAGACCATGATTATAATGTAGGAAATCTATGTTACTTAGAAGAGACTTTTCATCAGGTAACCAACTACACCAAAATTTCTGTTCGTGCTCAGTAAATAATTTTTTTAAATCTATCGATAGCGTGTCGTATAATCTGCTAGGTTCGTGTTTGTCTATACAGTATAGGGAAATGTGCTCCGGTAGTTCTTTAAGTAATGTTTCATTTACCCTTTCCGTTGCTAATTGATTTTTAAAATAAATGTCATCAAAGGCTATAACAATCCTTTTAGCCACCGGATCACACTGCAAGTTTATAAAGTGTTTTTTATTTTTATCAACAGTTACATAGTCAAACTCTGATTTGCGATAATGCGTTTGCCTGTAAAGTATCCTAGTGTTTGATTCAATATCATACTTAACTCTGAGAGTATGCAACGGGATCTTGTTATTGAATATATCTCTGATTAGAGTATTTTCATCTACTTCTAATTGGCCACGACGAAACTCTGTGATTTGGGTATGCGTAGGCGTTACAGAAAATACTCTATTTGTTAGCTTATCATACTCAACATAAAATTTACCGTTCTTATGTTCTTTCTTCTTAAGAATGGTTTTTTGTATGTCAAATTCAGAATCATCGTGGTCAAACATTTAAATATATTTTTTTCTTAAATTAGTCAATGAGGCATCAGTTAGCCAAGAACTAGTGCTATATTTAATCAAACCTAATTGAACATAATTTTCGATTTTAATACTGCCTTCATCATTGACCCAGTAAGACAAAAATTCAGGCCATAATTTCTTAGACCAATTATTGTTAACGTAACTGTTTTCACGAGGGCTTAGATCTATACAGTCAATGAAATCGTATTTTGTAACTTTAAAATTTAAAATCTTAGACATCAATGACATTAACCATTCTGGCCACAGGTATTCAGGAAACGAAGGCATAGAATGACTTTCTTTATTTGCAAAGAAATCTATAAACTCATTTTGATTATATTGGCTAGCAATCCGTATAGCTAAACCAAATACATAATCGCATCCCTTTGATTTATTAAAGAATATAGCATTTAAGTTACTAGCTTCATCAAAACTTTTTTGCTCAATGGCACCATGATGATAAGCCGCATTTTCGATTTTTTCTTTGTTAAAGCTATAACGATTCTTTGGCAATACAATACTGTTCATACCTCTTAAATTTTCCCAAACATCTGGATTAAAATTTGTTAAGATTTGATCAGGATAAAAGGCAATGGTCTTTTCATAGGGACTTTCTAACAAACAATGAAAGTAAAATGCTGTAGGAATTTTAGTAGATTTTTTAACTTGTATTTCTTTATCTATATAAAGAAGATACTTTTTCAAATCAGATTCATGTGTTGCTATACTAATAGGTCGTGTGGGATCAAAGAACCGAATGCTTTTCACAAGTATCTCTACTTGTGTTAAATTCTTCATTGAACAGTTTGTTATTAGATAACCTTCACTCATATATCATTTCTTTAATAGTACCATAATGTCGCAGAATAGCCATTTTGTTCATAACGTGGACATTTTCATTTTTTATTCTACTAACAATATTTTTCCATAATTCTACTGGATCAGGGCATAACAACATTATGTCGTTAATCTCATTAAACTTTACAATGTCGTCAATCTGTTCACTAAATCTCATAGTCTTACCGGGTAATTCATGGATTACATTTCCCGTACCATGTCCATTTAAAATATGTGTGGCTATACTAACTGAATAGTCTGTTCTATACAAAACTCCGGGAAACTTGTATAACCATTTGTAGTAAGTATAGTTTTCCTTAACATGTTCCCATAAATCAAAGAACAATCTAGCCACATCGCTATCACTTCTCCAGTATACTGCCGTTGACCACCACATGTCAATACCATCTGGATGAAGTTTCTGTTCCCAGATTCTGGGCTTATAATTTCTTACACTGATAGCATTTTTATACATGGCAACATCGCTGTCAGATTCAAATATTGCATCTAATGTATCGTTGCCAACCAAATAGTCAACGTCGATCATCAGTGTTCGTTCGTAGGGAGTTTTTTGGAATATACTATGTTTGTTTTTGTTATTGAACTGCGTGGTAAATTCTGTCCACGGACTGTCACGATGTGTTCGTGTATTGTGTTCATGCTTTACATTATCAATGATAATGTGATCAAATGTTTCTCCTGCTTGTTCTGGAGAAAGTTCTAGTTTTAATGCTTCATATGTAGGCAAATCTGTTAGTAGTGTTACATGATTGTAACGCATGTGCATCTTAACACACCTGGCTGCTACTATGGCTAACTTTTCGTAATCTATTTTACCGTTGTTGTAGGCAATTAACAATACACCGGCTTCGAACTTTTTAGTCATTTAAACCAACTAATCCTTTTGTATCTCTTTGCTTTTTTAGTTTTTCATTCTCAACGTAATATTCGTTTAATGCTTCTGTGTAAGCACTGAATAGTTTGTCGTGAAATTCTTTGAGATCGCTAACCAAAACAGGGTTTTCGTTATCGTCTAAGAATATGTATCGTTCTACACTCATATCAATTAACTGTTTGACAAAGTTAATCAATTCTAATCGTGCAGTGAAAAGAGAACTCATGTAACCAATGGTCAACATTGTGTTCATGCGCTGTTTAAGGTTTAGTTTTTGATTGTTTAAAGTAAGCCGGTAATTGCTAAATTCTAGCGCAGACTTGAGTTTATCATCCATCCAGAGCTCCATAAATTAAATGCTATTTTAATTTATTTATGCTCTAGAAATAGGATTTTACAAGCTAGAAGAGCCGTTATAAGTGGGCGCTGTGATATCAAAGTGCGCCGAATTATTTGTCTTAGTTGTAGCTTTATTGCTTTCCACATAAAGACTGTGGGTGCCAGTGATACCGGTTTCAGTTGATGATAAGCGAATGGTTAATACTAAGGTCACTGATCCGGCATACCCAGCCGATGTATTTGGAACTATTCTGCCGTATATTTTAATATTCTTGCTGCCGGAACCGCCATAGCCATAGCCGTAACCGTATCCATAGCCATATCCATAGCTATTATTACCGCCACCGTTACCATATCCATAACCGTATCCATAGCCATATCCATAGCCATATCCATAGCCATATCCGCCTCCGGATCTTCCTGAACATGTTAGTAATAATTGATCTGAAGTTGTTAAATCTTCAAAGCCTTTATTTTCACTAATAATATTAGCTGTAGTAGAAACAGTGTTTGATAAACTAAATCTAACAGTGCCTAGTCTATCATACACGGATTGCCAGTTGTTTGCAGCGGCATTGCCACCTGATTTTGCTAAATTTAATCTAATAGAGCTATCGCTATTAAAAAAGTATCTTGCTTCATTATAATTAGCAAAAGTTAAGTTTACAGTATAAGTTAAAGAATTATCAAAACCAGTGGAGTGATTGATCGCGCCTAATTGTGTAATTGCAGTTTGTCCTAATGCCGCCTGGTTTTTATTCGGAGTGACGTCCTGGATTACCGTTTCAATATCTTGCCAAATACTAGCAGTAATCTTTTGCCCTTTGATAACACGATCTAATTCATATTCGCTACCGGTATGTTCGGAGCTAACGTTTAAACGATCAATAACTTCGTTAACTAATGCCGCAGAAATTTTAGTACCAACGCTACTAAATTCTGCTTCTTCGTTACCCCATCCAAACGCCTGTTCAGCTTGAGTTGCAGGCACAGTAGTAGGTGTGCTTGCAGGATAATTGTCAGCAAAAATTTTATTGGTTCGAGAAACCAAGTCATTATAATCTGCCGCGGTGATCTTTTTGCCGACGCCTACTGCCATTATCTTACGCCTACTGCAACTTCAACTAAACCTACACCGGATTCTTCTTTGGTTCCGATTGCGCGACCGATAATAGTAGCGGCATCAAAGTGATCTGTTGCCATGCCTACCCCTGCAATATCACTAGCAACAATGCGCTGTCCCTTACGGACTGGTCCATCAATCAAGCAAGGAACACGACCTTTAAGAGCAACCGGATAAGCAAATTCTTTCAATTTATCTTTAGCGTTTAATAAGAAACCAGGAGCAGTAGAAATAACACCAAAAATCTGATCATCAAATGCTCTGCTTGTTTTTGTAATTTCACTGGCGCCACCTAATACTACAAGGTTGCCAGGTAATAGTTCACTATCACTCTTATATATCTCTGCCATGTCAGCAAATTCTGCTTCAACTGAACGTCCGCGAACTTTAAAACTTCCAGATTCGCCGTCAGTATCGGTTCCACTCATATTCAAGTTAATACCTTGTCCAATTTCAGGGAAATTAGCAGCCAATCCTGAATCAACGCCGCCTGGAGTATATGATCCGCTGTCACTGCTAATAATAAATGTAACTACGCCGTTAACTACTGCTTGTATAGCAGGATGTTTGTTACCGCCGGTATCAGTAATGCTACCAATTCTAAATCCTGTCTGTGGCCCGCCAATTAAATCTCGGCCGCCTATCGGATACCAATTAATGCCCGGGCCGCTTAGTGCAGGAGCACAAACGTATAAGACATGTTCCGAGCTGTTCCACCAAAACTGTCCTACGATCGGGTTAACAGGGGCAGTAGGATTACTGAAATGTTCAAGCATTTGAACCATATTTTCAGCCATTAATTCGCCGTAGCCTGCATAATTCTTGCCAATTAGCTTAATTGGTATAGTATTATTAACTTGTCTATCAGCAACAATAGTTAATCTAGTTCCGTCTGTTTTTGTAATGTCATATGCCATCTGTGTAAATTCCTTTATTAGAAATATTTATCAAATTACGCACGGATGCGTAATGTATATTCTATTTGTATAACTCTGTTAACGTTTTTAACAACTGGCTCAAAAACTACTTGACTAAGCAAATAGCCTGAATTTAGCCCGTCGGTACCTCTACTTTTGAGCCCTAGCTCATTAAAAATTAGCTCGCCATCGGTTGATACTTCATCGTCCCATGCAGGATCGCTATCTTCTAACGTGCAAGTTATGATGATATCAGTATAAGGTAATCCGTCTAAGTGACTAACCGTAACGTAATTTCGTGTGGGTAAAGAATTGTTAATATCATCATTAGCGTCGATTACTTTATAATACAACGGATTATACAAGTCAGCAACAGGACCAAGTGTTAGATTTTCTTCTACGTTTTTATATGTAATATTTCCGGTTTCGTCGATAACAAGACCGCCGTTGCCTAAATGAAGCTCATACAAATATTTTCCGTTATTTCCTTGCAACATTGATGCAATAACCAAGCTCATAGTCTCAGGATTAACGGCATTTTCGACGTCCCTGATTATTTCACCCGTAACAAGGTCCTTAATTTTTACAAAACCTTGTATTCTAACATCTGCTGTAGTTTGCATTCTTATTCCTTATATTATATTTAACTGTTTTTTTAACTGAGTATTTAATTAGATAATATCATAACTGTCTACTAAATTTCCGTCTGTGTCAAATTCAGAGATAACCAATCCTTCGCTTATTTCAGTGTTAGCAACATCACCTGATGTTTTATTAACCGTTCCGCTACGAATTTTATCTCTATAAGATTTGACGCTAGAATAGAAATTAGTTAATGTGCTAATTTCATCTCTCTTAAGAGTATCGCTTACTACTAATGATTTACCAAGCAAATTAACTGGCTCGATAGTGCTAGATTTTGTTAGCCAATCAACGTTAACTTGTTCGCTAAGAACATATCTAAACATTGCACAAATTATTGTAGAATAATACTTACTGTAGTCTCCTACAAATATTTCATTTCTTAATGCATCAACGATAGCATTATAAACAGAGTTCAAATCAAAATCCCATGGATACTTGTCATATCCTGCTGTATCATATTCGCTTAAACTAATAGGATCGTACAGAATCTTATCAAATTCAATGGCGCCTTTAGTTCTATAAACTACGCTAAAACTTTGATCTTCATTCTTTCTATAGATTACATAGTCGTTAATACCTGTATTGATTTTTACGTAATCACCTGCATCAATAGGAGAAACATAAATGTCTGATTCGTTTTCTAATATTAAAGAAATTGCCTTAGTAGAGTCAAAATCAGTAGACTTGAAGTCAACATAATACCAATACTTTGTGATGTTAGCAATATCATCTGCTATTGTATAGGCAGTATTATTAAGTCTTGTGCTACCCCAATTTGGTATTGTGATGACATCAACGTTGACCATGATTTCGTTTAGGCGTTTGATAAACGTTCTACGAGCTTCAAGGATGTTGTCAAACCATCCCTGTATGTAAGGTCTTACACTGTTACCTAATCTATTATATCTATGTAAGTTTACTGGGTCAGGAATATTTTTGGCTTTCCAGAACCAGAACTTATCCAAGGAATAGTCCCACACAATCTTATCCCAGAAATAGCCATCCCATGTGCCAATTAGAGAACCGGTCACTTCGAAGACATCTGTTAATTCAAACCATGCTCCATCGGGATTTGTAGTAGCGTTATAAACATCTAAAGCACCTGCTTCGCCTGTCATGTAAACTCGGCATACATAAAACTTACCGGTTTCGCGGTCACGAACAATATCGCTTTGTTTATATGGGTCTACTGCTGAGAAGTCAACAAAAGGACCAATAACTCTATAGAAGATGTGACTGCTTATACTATCTCTAAAACGAACATGCATCCATTCCGGTACCGTAGCAACTTCATTACTATCGCTAATAAATGTCCACTGATGGTGCTTTTCGTTTCCTTTGGTCTTTTTCTTTATCTGTATTACAGTGCCACTATTGTTCAAGTATGTATCAATACCTTTTACCATAATAGCATTGTTACTGATAGGTGCCCACCATGCAATACCTGCGGCGCTTGGATTTAAAATATAGTTACCTAGTTGTCTTGTAGTGTATATTCTAGATCCCTTGCTTTCGTTAGCAATGGTGTTTTTATTTTTAACCCAGAAATAATAAACAGTATATGTATTGCCGTTTAAGTAATCCTCTTCTTCAACCCAGTGATAATTATCGCTGTTCAGAGTTTTATCTACGTAGGCTTCACCGCTAGCAACCTGGCCGTTGATTTTAGTTTTCTTTTCTACCATGGTAGCCCAGTCCTTAGGGTGAACCGGGCTACGAGTCCATTCGTAGATATCTGCTGTGTTGCTGTTGAAAGTAGTTCCCCAGAATCTAGCTTTGGTTAATTCATCTCCGGATTCATAATCATTAAATCCTAAAGTGCTAATATCCCACCAACGCTTGCCAACCATTTCTTCGTACCATGCTAAACTTGTATAAACACTCTTATACTCGTCAGTTGTTCTGTTATAACGTGCTGGATCTGTGCGGCCGATAACATCGATATCGTCTGTAAAGGCTTGAGGTATTAGAAGTTTCTTAGGATCAAACAACTCTAATTTAGCAAGTGTTTTGTTGCTGGTATAATCGTAAACGATTAAGTGCTCAATGTCGCTTGGATCAACCGGCATGCTTTCTTCTTTTAATAATGTCTTATCAGAATTACTAATAGAATAAACTCTGTAATTACCAAAGTCGTATGTTGTTTCTGTATTACTTGTACCTAGACCATCGTCTACTATAGCAATAGGATATGTTTGACTATACCCACTTGGTGTTGGCTCTAGTTCTATATTAGTATCACCTGTAGCATTTGTAAACGGAACAAATTTTCTCTTCCATGCATATCCATGACTATCTGCACTGTCTCCGGTTGCAAGGTTTAGTTCGTCGATGTTTTTAAATCTAACGGGTTTAAGAGCAAAAATCTTACCTTGTTTTAATACATTAGCTATTCTTGTGTTTATATAAAACTTGGTTGTGCTTTCCACACTGTCTACTTCCCAAATACCATCTACTGATACATTGTCAACTGAACAGTTGACTATAACAACATATTCCCCCTTAGACATACCATGTGGTTTTAAAGTAGAAATTCTTGCTTTACTAGAATCATCAGGGCCTGGACATATTTCTTCAATACCAATACTTCTATCTATTGTTTGAAGAACTTGCCATGTTCCTGGCGTAAAGATACTATTGCCGCTGTTTGCAAGATCGGGATTAGTTTTATAATAGTTATTAACAAAAATATTAGGCAACCATGGCTCGTCTATTTGTGTAAATTTGTCGTTGTTATTTGCCCATGTGTTAGGCGCCACTGTTGTTTTTGCATAGAATAGCTTTCCAGCAAATCTAACCTTATCGTATTTCTTATAACTAGATGTTTCACTGTAATGAGGAATAGTCCACAAGTCTATATAAGCAGAGAACACAGATGCAATATCGTCCATGCTATCAATTTGATAATTTGTATCTCCTGCTAGTAAAGGTCCGTTTGTTTTTAATTTAGTGTAGCTAGAGCTGTGAGTATTAAATCTTAGATTTTTGCTAAGTGGTTTATATACCCAACGAGGGCTATTGTCTTTAACGTGAAGTATTCTATCATTGCCTACCGTTTCATCGTTGCTGTCAATGAATTTAATTACTTGGTATTCGTGATAGTCTCTGGTCAAATCTTCGGAAGTCAATTCAAATTCGTAGTAATTAATATTCTCTGTGTTTCCGAACTCGCCTGTTCGAACCATGTATTCTTCTTGGATAGAAACTTTTGAGTTATCTTGATGCGTCAATGGTTCCAAGCTATTAAAGACTTCAATTGTTCCTTTGTTATAAGTAATTGCATTTTTAAATAACAATTCATTATCTTCCTGCAGGAACAGTTGTTTTAATTCTATGTTTCGGCTCAAACCAAATTGATCCTTACTAGCTTCTCGAACAGCAGGGTCGATTATAGAACTTTCAATGTCTAAAATGTTTCTACCTTGCTCAGTCATGCTGTCTAGGTTTGGTATAATATTATTGTTACTATCAAAAACAAATCCCGGAGCAAAATACTCACCAGTCCATGCATCTGTTTTCTTCCCTGCTACTACAAAACTTCGTTTAGTTGTTCCTTGCTCAGGTAAGAAATATACATCGCCGAACACGCTTGTAGAGTCTAAATGAACTACAGACTCATAGTATGAGTATGTTAATTTAATTCCGTAAATAGATCTATTCTTATCTTTAGTTTGAATAACAACCCTGTTTGCATCATCATTTCTAGAAACTAATAAGTCCTTGCCAAACAAAGGTTTATTGTATCTATCTACACATTGGCTAGAGTTTTGATTAGTTCCTTCTATGTTGTCGATGTGAGCTCCGATGTTTTTTACTATCAAGTAGTCAGCGGCAGGATTCAAATCTATATAGCTACCAGGAGCCAATTGGTCATTACTCCAATAGATAAATTGTTTAGCACTTAGCTGCCAATCACGGATATCACCGCCTTCTGGTTGATCGAATATAAAGCCCTGATCTTCTAAATATTTTCCATAGCCTATGATAATATCATACAGGTCAAATCTATTACTATACGAACTACCGTAGTTTAGCGTAATACTAGAAGTTTTATCGTAAAAGTTCTTTTGTTTTATTTTTACTCCGGATACTTCTATAGTAACTGTAGAAGAGTTATCCTTCGGCTTGTATACTGTTAGATATGTATACTCTTTATTAAATCCATAAACAGAATACTTGGCTCCGTCGAATACAATTCTTAAACCAGAATATAATTTCTCTGCTGCCGGATAATGTTTAACCGTTCGAACGGCATAGTTCTCTTCGGGAATGAATAATGTTTGACGCTGGCTATTAATGCTAGAACTTTGTATCTTTACGTTATCTTTATTAGTGAAAGACTGTAACAAAAATTCTTTGTTAACTACAACATTGTTAAATTTTTCTATCACTTGTTCGACAAAATCGATATTATTAGTTACACAATGTTCAGCATATAAACTTTCTATACCACTAGTATATACTGTTTCGCCATCGACTACTTTTCTATGATAGTCGTGTTCAATTTTACATTGTTGCCATGTTCCTGTTGTGCGGTCAACATAATGACCCCATGCATTTTTAACTTGCTGGCCAGGTACCCAGTTTCTATTGACATATAAAACTGGAGAGTTTATGTAATACGTAGTAGCAGTTGCCGCAATGCCCTGTTGTGTGCTAGCAAATATTTGTTCGTATGGGCCAAAGTAACCAGTTGCCCAGTTAAACGATTCATCTAGCTTAAATGCAGACATCCATGTCATGGAAGAATGATCGGGCGCAAGTAACTCTCCTGTTAGACTAACAGGGAAGAATTGTTCTTCTACTTTAGAATTACATCTTGCAAATGATGGGTTTAAAACTGCTGGAAAAGCAGGAGAATTAATTCTACCTGTTCTTAATGCACGCTCTAAAGCAATACGCTTAGTTGGATCAGTCCAACTGTAATAAGTGTCCCACCATAATGGTTCCCACGAATACCCTAGCATCTCCCATGGATGTGTGTGAGGACGGTCGGTGTCAAATACATACTTGTAAATTAGTCGCCAGCTTCCTATAACTGTGCTTTCATCGTCTCCGGAACCAATTTGATACATTGCTGTAAAGCCATCGGCTTCATCGTAAGAGGAATTTGTATTATCGTAGATATTATTTTCTACTGCCCAGTTGTTAGCTCCGTCGACGAATGCAGAATTATAACTCAACAATGTTTGTTGCGTTTGTCTGAAATATCCTGGACGATTTTCTAATATTTCTCTAAAGTCATTAGTTAATACATCGTATGATATGTTAGCATACACTGCTAACTCATATTCATACAAATATTGATCTAATAAGTTATTTGGATAGCTGTTGCTATCGACTCCGTCTTCTAGATAATATCTCGATCCGTCATGTCTTATTAAGAAATATGCAGAGCAGGTTGTATCTTCATATATCTCAGGTCTATATGTTGGATACAAACCTAACTTTGCTAGACTTGCTGGCATTTGTGATTTGAATCTACTATACCATTGTTTGATATTAACTTCTTCTCCTAATAAATCATCAGAAAAATTAATAGCTGTATAATAGTCACCGTCGGTTACTAGTGTATAATCTTTTCCTCGACGGAGGAATTTGTTATTATGTGTTAGCTGTAACAACAATTCTTTGCCGGCTCTATGACTGATTGGTTCAAAATCGCCGGCTAACTCGAAATTATCAGAGACAGTATAATTAACTTCCTGATAATTGTCTAACTTTTCTCCCCAGCCAATCATATTACTGTGGACCCAAAACTTATCGTCTGTTGGTTTAGTAACAAAAATTCTATCTATTGCCGCAGACAATACATCATATGATGATAGTGCATCAATATTATTGGTATCTATTACATACTCTAATTCTACTTTTAGTTTATTTAAAAATGAGTCGTAGTGCTTTCCTTGCTTAAGAAGTAATGTTGTGAAATCATATGGCATATTAGTAGCCATAATACCGAACTTAGACAACGGACTACTATGTTTTAATAATGTGCCACCGCCAAGCAAGGAAGATTGTAATAATGACTCAAACTCAGCATACTCTTTGCTGTTAGTAGCATTAGATTTTAAATTGGTTGCATGTTGATACAAGCTGTAATAATTTAAAGTTGATATTTCTTTGTTTAGCGGGTTAGCTGTTAAAGATAATGGTGCTGTTTTTTGAGTTGGGTTATTAATAACACTGTCTACAGTAATTTTTTCTCCCGTAGCAACCTTACTCATCATATTTGGTGTAGCTTGAATCTTGCTAAGACCGCTTAAGGATCCATCAAATAAAATATCGTCACTTATTGTAAATTCGAAGCCATTGTATATAGGATTAGTTTTATCTTTGACATGAACATTTTGTAAAAATCTCCATGAAGACTCTGGCTTAACTAATGCTGTTTTATAAACCGCATTTGTAGTCCCTGGGAAGGTTCCAAACTTATAATATAATAGGGTGTTTTCAGTAGCAAGTTCATTATCTATATAAGTTGTACCGTCTATAGAAATGCTTTCTTTTAAATTTAAATAGATAATACCATCTGTTATATTGTTATTAACACAGTATGGCTCGCTTAAACTTACCGGGGTAGTGATGTTATTCTGAATCTCTGCTTTTGCAAAGCCAAAAGGTACAGGTAAATTATGACAAACCACTGTTACAACACCGCCAGATTTTAAAGGCAATAATTGTTCTGTTCTGTTATATCCTCTTTTACTAGATAGTCTAATTAGACCATATCCTTCTACAGTTGTATAAAACTGTATGCCTTCGGCTGCTGAATAATATACATGTATCAAATTTAGAGTTTGTGCCGGTGGTATAATCGTATCCGACCATATTTCTTCAGATTCAGTAGTATATCTTAAATCTTGTAATTGCTTTGAAATGTTCAAGCCGCGACGTTGCGGATAAAAGCTAGATATTGAAGAAAAATAATTATACCCATATGGTCCTGTAACGGTTGCTTCTTCCCCAGTTACTGGATCAGTATAACTCCAAGTCGAGTCAATATCAGTGTAGAATTTAATCTGGTTAGGACTAATAGCACTTGAATTATTTTCGTTTATCAAATCAAAATCTATGCTACTAACTTCTATGTTCTTGTTTAATTCTTTGTCATAGACTTCACCGTCTTTAAAGCCTAAAATAGCTCCGCCGGCAAAGTTAGATTCGTTTAAAGACTCAAGGCTCTGCCCACTGCTGTTATAAAAGTCAAATAACGGGGTTTGATTTGGTGTTGTTTTATTTTGTGCAAACTGCCACTTGTTATTTTTATAAATCAGTCTATGATATAAAAATTCATTGTTGTTAACAATGATAGCGCCATCATTGTCTACCGTATTTGTAGATAAAGTAAAAGATATAGAAGATCCCACACCTGCTACAGAATAAATGCCGGGAGTATCTTCAAACACTACCTTATCTCCATTTATTAGAGAGTAGCCAGTTGTATCTTTTATGCTTGACAAACCGTTATATCTTGCCAAGGAATATGGCATTATAGACTTTACTTCACCTTTTATATTATTGGGCCAATTGTAAAGTTTAAGTCCTTTAGTAAAAGTTATAATAGGACGCTTTGCTCTATTCTCAGCGCTGATCATGCTATCTACTGTTGTACCTAAGAAATTTGCCACAGCTCTGATAGTTGTTATGTGATACCAGTGATCTATACTTTCCCAGTGAGATGCATTAGTTGTATATCTTTCTTGGGTTACATATTCTGGATCACTACTTGTAAGTCTACTGCCATCCCACTCTTCGCTGTCCCAATTAATTGCAGGAGGTAGTTTAAATGGATCGCCTTTGTCCCATGTTCTCTTTTTGTAGTAACTACGAGGAATTCTTTTTTCAAATTGACTTATTGGTGCTAATGAAATTGTTTCGCCTACAGAATATACAAAAAACGTCTTCGGAGCATATTCGTCTACTGTTAAATATTCCTCGTCTCCTACAGCCAATGTTCCTGTAAAGAAAACAATCATTCCGGTTTGCAATTCTAAAGATTTACCAGTAATGTCATCTACTAATGTAATAAATGTCTTGCCTATTAATTCGTTCTTAATAGAAAATTTTGCACTGCCATCTTCTTTAGCATCTAAGTGTATGCGGCAAGCCGGTAGGTCATTTTCTAACCAGTAAAATAAATTGTAATCTGTTATTTTATAAGGGTTAATAGGCAAGTCTAAGACATTAACGTTTTTGTCTAATACTGTTCCGTCTAGCAATGGAGTGTTTTTTATTCTAAAGTAATTGTCTATGTCCAAGTAACTTACTTTGCCAGTGTAGTTGTCGGCAGAATCTTTTAAGACTAACATGTTGTTAGACTGACTTTCTCTTCTAACTTCATTTTCTTCTGTGACAAAAAACTCGTTCGTTTTATTGCTAGCCGATCTCAAACCATATGTTTCATTAAATGAAAGCATTTGTCCTTTGCTAGTCATAGCATCTAGAGTAGAGTCTAACATTTTTTTGTTAGGATCTGTTGCCAACACACTAGGCAACAACTTAATGTTTTTTACTTTGGTTGCTACTTGTTGTGCTGGTTTTTTTGTTTGTCTGCTCATCTTCCCATCCTGATGTTACTATCTGTAATTTCGTTGATAACGATAATATCGTTTACTCCGGCGACACTAGTTACTACCTCGTCGCGATTAGGTTGTATTTGGAATAATGTTCCGAATTTGCTGTATTGACTAATAGGAACAATAACAACACTGTTTAAATCTGTTTTCAATACTGTATGTATATACGCCGCTAATTCTGTAAAGTAAAATGTTTCGCCGAAGCTAAAATTACCAGGTGTAAAGAATGTATCTATTGCACCAACAACTTTTGATTTTATTTCACTGTCTGTTAGTTTGCTCTTAGGATTTTTAACAACCTTAAACTGAGCTTGGAATTCAGGATCGCTTAAGGCACCGAATAGAGGCTTAAATTTAACAGGATGGAATATTACTTCATCTGTCATCATTTTATAACTTAACAGATTAGAAAAGTTATTACGTAATTCTTCTGTTGTCTGTGTCAACGGCGCTGGCATTGATTTGTTATTCTTTTTCTTCCAGGAAACATAGTCTTCGTTATAAGATTTTGTTAAAACGTAAACATCGATAATATTTGTCAAACTAGGATTTAATGTCTGATTGATATTAACATTATGTTGCCATTTAAATGCCAATCCCATTTTGCCCTGGACTTTAAACGGTGTTGTATACGGAACTGCATATTCGGATATTTCTATTTCTTCTTCCGTAGGAATAATATATGTAAAGTCACCTTCGTTATAATCAATCATGGTTACCTGACTGTCGTTGACTATGTTAATAAAGTGTTCGGGATCATCCGGCAAATAGTCGTTGTCTATATCAAGTGGTGTAATTTTAACTTTACTGTTGTCTGTATATCCATCATCGTATACAAAGTATCCGCTGATTGTATATTTTTTTACTTCTTCTAATTTTCCAGCGGCATTTAAACTTAACAAAGAAATTTTGTCATTTGACATTGCTCGTAAGTTAGGATTGAATGATGGAGCAAAGTTAATGTTGTAGAATCTAATTAATTCTTCGCTGCCGAAGATATAGTCTAATTGTCTAACGCTAACCGTCCAGCCGTTAGTTTCTCTGCTACAGTTAATCAACCATGCTGATTGATTTGCATAAGTGTCATACTCTGCATCTAAGTAAACAGACTCAGTAATAACATTCCATTGTGGTGTAACGTTATCAAACTTTAAGGCAAATGTTTCTTTGTTTGTTAATTTTTCAAATACTAACTCTCTGGTATAATCATCAAACACTCTGGTAAATGGAGGAATGATTGTTAAAATCCTGTCTAAGGTAGTAACAGACTTGTTAATCTCAATAACACCGTTGCCGTTAGTCAATAGGCCAGTGTAATTTAAATCTTGTCCAGTTAAGCTAGTATTTGATTCTATACCTAAACCGTCACCTTTAATATCTAAAACCGTCACCCACTTAGTGGTTCCGTCTGGTTGTTGAAACTTAATTAGCGATCCAGGACGAACACTACGCAAAGGACCGGTTGTAGTATAGCCTAGTTTCTGTGGTTCTGTGCTGTTGTTTGATTCGCTGATAAAGCCGTTACTAGAATTTAAATCATTATAAGATACACGCCATCTGTAATCAGGCACTTTATAAGCTCTGGCACCTACGGCATGAAATGCTTTACTAGAACCAAATGCACCTCGTTGCACACCGATAAATTTGTTATTAGTTATACCAGTATACGTGAATAACTCGTCATCAATTTGAAGTAGACCACCATTGACATCAAAGTTGTCGTAGGCATCTAAAGTATTGATACTATTGACGTCGATTGAATTTAGATATTCTACTGATGATATTTCTTTAGTTATCGGCGAAAAGTAAATTGTTTTTGTTATATCAACTGTTGGGAAGTAAGTTAATGCAGGTTCACCAGTGACTTTTGTTAGATTTAATTTACCGTAGTAGAAATTCAACAAACCTAAATCACTTAATTGCTTTTCTATAAACTCATCTAATAAATCTACTGTTCTTCGAGTAGGATCATCAGGAACAAATATATTCTTTACACTTTCGTTTTTGTAAATGTATCCGTCATCAGCAAATTCAATTAGCGGACGATTTTTACCAGTAGGATCTTTTAAATCAACATGCCTACTATGTCCGCTAAATGTTCTGTTTTCTGCTTTAAGAATCAATACGTCATTGTTTAGTGTTGGCAAGAAACCGTTATAGTCATCGCCGGTGACCATTCGATTTTTAGTATAAAATGCTTCTGGAGCATTTTGTTTAATTTCGTCTATTGTTTCTGCTGGCAAGCCTGTTACCATATTCTCTTGTAGCTCAAGTGTCATGGTTAACAGGTGCGTTTGATTATCTGCATTCACATACTGTATGTCTATAGATACATTGTTAATGTCGCCAGCTTTTACTCTAACATATCTATCTTCTGATAATCTGTACCAAACGCGAATGTTTCCTGTCGGTGGATTAGTGAATGTTCCGTCACCGAACTTAATACTAGTAATGTCGTTATCGCTGTAAATTACTTCGTAGATATCTTTTTCTGCGCCGCCGAACTCGTTAATAACAATGTTACTAAAATCTAGGTTGCTAACACGCTTCCATGTTTTTATAATAGCACCAGTATCGTCTACTGTTTGCACAAAGAAATCTTCTTCGCTAATATTGCCTGTTTGTGGTAAATCGATAATAGCATTAGATACTGGACTTAGTATAGTTTCAACTGTGCTTGTCATGAAACCTTCTTTAGCAAAAAAGAAGAAACCTGTTCTAGTGCTACCTACTCCCTTACCGTCGTTGCGATACATTAAGGTAAATCCATTTTCATATGCTGGATTAGATTGTGTGATTAATCCTGTTGAGTCAATGTCTACTGGCAATAAATCAAAATTTAAACTAATGCCGTCAGCAGTAACAGGTAACGGGTAATTTGTAAAAGTCGACACGTTGTTAAATCTATAGACTTCGAATATATTAGAATTGGTTTCACTTACTGCACGTTTAATAGGAGTTCCGAATTTATTTAGACTGGTAAGGGCTCCATTCATAATTCTAATAAAACGCTCATACTCCAACTCACTAGGATCTGCACCCCATTGAATTGTTTTGTTTGATAAGTTAACGCCTGTGCTATCTAGGATTTGTTCTGTTGTGTTTACACTTGTTACTTTTAAAAATCCGCTTGCCGGGCGAACACGTTTTGGTTTGTAAGAAAGCATACGTGCGATACGTAATACACTTTCGCGCTTTTCTGCCGTATCTAAAATATTTTCGCGAGCATTTAAGTCCATGCGGAACGCAAGGTTCTGTCCAACGTATGCAACCAAGTCTAACAATGCAATGAATTCACTGCTCTGAATATAGTCGTTGAACTCTTCGGGGTAAGTTGTTTGCATGTAATTGACCATGCTTTGTCGCAGTGTATCAAAGTCGTAGCTAATGAATTCAGCATTTTTAAAGCTGGTATAAACCATGCTCCAATCTTCTGCACCATATAGGTTTTCTTGACGTATGGCTTTTGGCATTCTTTATCCTTGTTCTTGGGAAATAACGATATCCCTATTAAAAACTGCAACCAATTCAGTTACCGTTGCAGTAGGCACATAATTTAATAATATTGTTACTGTAATACTATGGTCAGATTCTTGAACATAGATATTACGCAATTCTAATCGCGGGTCTTTGCTGATGATTCTTAAACAATCGTCACTGATTAGTTGAACAGTTTCTTCGGTCATTGGGTCGAATAACAAGTCCCAAACGATACTACCAAAAGTAGGCGACATCAAACGTTCACCTTTTCTGGTATAAAATTCGTTCAATAAGTCACGTTTGGCAAGTTCAATATCATATAATTTGAAGTTGCCCCATGTTCGATCTATAGTGCTAAAGCCTTTGAATTTACGCATACTCATATTTATTCCATAATAATATATGTGTTTAATGCAAAGTAAAAACAATGGCCACAAAAAAAGAGCCTGGAGGCTCTTTTTATGCTACTGCTTCATCTGGAGGATCATCGTAGCCTAGGTATTCTGCCCAAGCAGGGTCTCGCATACTGTATGGTACAATTTTGCGAGACATCTTAACCATTTGCCAGTAGTTTGGCTCTTTTGGCGGTGTCTTTGGTTCAATTACCTTAGCACCTTTAAGCCAGTTACAAGTCCCGCAACAAGTGACCAAGTTGCTCCAAGAACTGCCGCCACCATGACTTTTTGGCTTGACGTGGTCAAGCGTCAAGTCTTTGGCTTGGAATTGTTCTCCACAATACTGGCAAGTGTAGTTATCTCTCAAATAGACCATTTTACGGTTAAAGAGAACACGCTGACGTGGACGAACGTAGCGTCTAGTCATAACAATACTTGGAACTTTAATTTCCAAATGCTGACTGCGAACGGTCCAGTCCTCGTGCTCTTTAACCACTACAACTTTGTTCAAGTATAGCAATTTGATTGCATAGGTCCAGTCGATTACGCTGGGCGGCAACATGCTCAAGGGAGTGCCGTCTTGGTTTAGCAAAAGTGTATCACTCATTTTATATACATATTTATTTTTTGGTAAAACGACAGATTTACATCTATCAAAAAGCATTGTATAGTCTTAAATATTATGTGTCAACATTAGTTTCTTAATTTTGAAAAGGAGCCCAAAATGGATATCGAATCACTAGAACATCACATCCGCACACTTGACAACCAACATACTGCACTAGAAGGGCAAATTCAAAAGATGCTTAACCAAAAAAGTTGGAGCGAATACGAATTGGAAGATCTTAAAAAGAAAAAATTAAAACTTAAAGATGAACTGAGCGTTTGTTATCGAAAGAGACACGAGTTAATGCAAGAGCACCACTGGGATTAAGACGTTCAAAGTTAAAAAAAATGGCTGATTAATCAGCCATTTTAGTGAGTATAAAAATTAACTACTTTCTTATACCAATGTCAATTGACTGATAACGTTGTTAGTTCTTGTATCTACTATCTTGAACGTTAAAGAATGACCAGCATTAGTGTAATACTGATTACGTGCTGTTAGTAAGGTTGGCATAGCCGCTTGTAAAGCAGGTAAAAATGTATCTTTCCATTGTGCTGAGTTAAAAACTTTGTAAGTTTGTTTTGCTGTTAAGCTATCAACAACTTGGAAATCAGCAGGAATACTCTGTTCTTGCGCTATTCTTAAAATCTCATTCTTAACTGCAACAATAGCAGGATCAGTGCTTTCCCACCAGAAAGCTGTGTTTGTATTTGGTCTAGTTGAAGTAAAAATTACTTCGACTAAAGGTGTTGGGCTTAGTTCAGGCATAATTGGCTCCGTTTAAATGTATCAGCTATTTAGCTGTTTAGTTTATTTATCTGATTTACTTCAGAAACTGTCCAATAAATAAAGAAAATATGCCGCAAACACGCTTTCTAACTGCAAACGAAGTGGTTGATACCATACTTTATATGTATTCATTTGACAAAAATAATGTCAGAATGCCATTAAGTGATGGAAAAATACAAGAACTTGCATACAGTTATTATGAGCGGGTTTTGTCTAATACCGGGTCTATTTGCGCTATTTTAAACGATGCAGGGAGCATTGTAGCAACCTATGTTGTTATCGAATATCCTGAATTTGCTGCCTGGCGAGTAGCTGGTACAAAAGTATTAGAATCAACAAACCATTATGCAAAGACTGCAAAAATTTTAGCCCCGGGAATAGATGCAGTGATTGAAAAAATGGAAAGCAAAGGTTATTACAAATGGTGGATGATTGCGCCAGAACAACACCATAATATCAGAAACAAGATAATGGTTAAATATAGTAAATTGTTAGGCAGATACGAATGGTATGACGATTTAGTAATACCTGCAAATTCAACTGTGACTGGTGTAAAAAGTTTTGATAACTATAGAGAAATAATTGATTGGTCGGATACTGTTGCTAGAATGTTCGTATTGCGACAAGAACACCGTATTAAAATATTTCGTGATAAAAATTTTAAAGATTATAAAGGAACAATGTTAAATGATCAAATGGAGTGATTTAGGTGAAAATTTCCGCCGTGTTTACTTGCCGGCGCATGTTCTTACTTTGGTGGGAATTATTAGCTTGTTTACCGGTGATACTAGCGCATGGTGGTTGTTAGCTGTTTATCCGGCTTGGTTTTTGTTTGGACATATAGGATTTGCTATTTTTATCCACAAACATTTTTGTCATGAAATGTTTGAAACACGACCATGGATAGCCCGACTTGGCTATTACTTGGGTATGTTATGCGGTACTGGTAGCCCAGTAATGCTTAAGATGTTACATATAAGTGTCCATCACCCTAATAGTGATACTGAAAAAGATCCGCATACTCCTTTGAAAGGATTTTGGTGGAGTTATTTCTTATGGTTAAATCACAAATGGGATTTTAAGAATGTATGGCTAGCTAAAAAAATGATGAAAGATCCATGGATGAGATTTTACCATAAGCACTACTACAAAATATATTGGGGAACGTTTTTATTACTATGCTTGATCAATTGGAGACTAGCTGTTTTTACCATCAGCATGGCCACATTTATTGAATTCCACTTATCGGGTATTGTTAACACTTACGGACATACTCCGCACAAAGGTAGTTATCAAAATTACACCGATGGTGATAACAGTCAGAACATACCATGGTTAAATTGGCTTACACTAGGTTTAGGATTACATAACAATCATCATGGTCAGCCTGGCAATTGGAATTACGCCCATAAGCCAGGGGAGATTGATTTTGCTTCATGGTTTGTGCCATTGATTGCAACCGACACTAAATTAGGAAACACATAAATGTTAGTAGAAGAATTCGAAGTTAAAAAATTAGTAGCCAAGCAATTTGGTGTACCTATCGACCAAGTCACAAATGAAAGTTCTTTCATAAAAGACTTAGGTGGCGACAGCTTAGATACTGTCGAATTAGTTTTAGAGTTTGAAGATCGTTATGGTATCGAAGTTCCTGAAGATATTGCAGAAAATATCTTCACAGTTCAAGATATTATCAACTTCCTAAAAAGCCTTTAACGCTTTAAGAAATTTGCCAGGTAACTTCCTGGCACTTCAACAGTAATACCGTACCTATAATCCGTAGCAGACGGATTAGTTGCACTATGATTTATACCTACTCTGGTTAGAGTAGGTCCTTTATAGTCATACGTATAAACTTTTTTCCCGCCGTAATAAAAACTTATATCTCCCTTATTATTCCCTAGTGGTATAATGATTGCAGTTTCTCTATTAGGGTCTATATGAGGCTCCATAGAATACCCCGGGGCGCACTTTGTTACGTAGCTATTTTTTATCATTATATCAGGAACAAATTTTAAAACCTCGTTTAAGGTATCGGGAAACTTAGTAATCCTGGCAACATAAAATTGACAATCCTCCTTGTCACTGACAAACTTTAAAGAACCGTCATCTTCGTTTTTAGCAGTGAACCAATATTTGCGAGGGGCGGACGAAATCTCATTGTAGCAAAGATCTTCGTTGATATTATAGTTTAAATGTTTGGCAAAAAAATAAGATATCATAATTGTCCTGAATTAGCTAGTTGTTGTGGGTCACCGGTGATCATTAAATTTACATTAATAGTCAACCTATCGTTAGGGCCTTCGTTCCATACACTATGGAACTTTCCTGTGTCAATGAAATACCAATGCCCGTCTGCGGGTATTTGAAATTGTTCTCCTGCAATTTCATACCAAGCATTTTCTCCACCTCTAATAGTAGCATGAAGTCTTATGGCCTTATAATAAGGAAAGTCTACATGACTGCCTAGGTAGCCCTTACTTTTTAATTCTAGCAAGCTGGCTTTGGTGATAGGGGATTTAAAAACAGAAAATACCTTTTTAAAATAGTCATTGTAAATTTCTGTTGGCTTTGTAAAATCGTTTTCGTAGAGGTCGGGCAGATTGTTGTTAAGATGCAAATTATCTGAATATACTTGCCCCAATCCAGAGTCTCTGCGTGTAAAGTGATCTTCTAAGGGCTTATCGGCATCTTCGCGGGAAAAGAATCCTAGGCCTTTGTATCTATTGTATTTTTTTCCTTGAGCATTTCTATCTATGGAAATAGTTTCATGAACTATACTGTCTATTTGCGATCTCATTTCTTCTAGATTAAAAGAATATGATTCCGGTAATCTAAAAACAGAATATTCTAACTTCGGATGTTGTTTGTACCACTCGTCTAAGGGCTTACTATGTTTGACTGTATCAATAACATCACCCCATGGGCTATCAATATTGATTTTCATATTTTTTAACGTGCTCAAAGAATGGAGCCAATTTAAAATTAGGTGTTAAGCGTCCGCGTCTGTTATTTCCTGGATCCGGTAAATCCGAGCCAGCCGGGCTCCAGTCTGTGATTTTAACCCAAGACGTTGTGTATTTCTTATCCGGCTCTACAGGGAAAAATATAACATTCTTTTCATCATATCCGTTAATTTTGTTTTGAGTGCTAGCCCACTCTTTATCAACACCTAATTGACTGCAAACTAAGTCAACCATTTCGTCCCATGTCCAGTTTTGATCTTTTTCTAAACTATATCTGCCAACTTGGCCTACATTTCTAAAACGTAAGATAGCCTTGTTGTCAAAACTGTTTACCAATTCTAAAAGTCTTTTTGGAACATTATCGTTGACACCTTTTTGTAAAATTGCACCTACGTTGACATTCATCTTTACACTTAGACATTCTTCCAATGCCTTTACTTTTCGATCTGCCCATGCTCCACCGCCATCCATAATTTTGTAGATAGTATTGTCGTCTGCGCCGTTCATACTCAGGTAAATGCTACGCATTCCTGCATCAGCCAATTCCCTAGCGTATCCGGGACGGGCAACCATTAAGCCGTTTGTCATCATAGTGGGACGATGTCCACGGATTTTGATGTTGTGAACTATTTCTACTAAATCTGTTCTGACTGTTGGTTCGCCGCCAATTAATCTAATCTCAGCTTTATTGGGCAACTGTTCAAGAGCTTCATAAAATTTATTAACGTCCAAATCCGGAACAGTTCGAATTGGAGTGTAGCAGTTAGCACACTCCATATTACATTTGTGGGTGATGTCCACAAAAATGCTGTAAAAATGGTTGTCCTTAGGTTCTAACTCATAATAGTCTTGTTTCATACATCTACTTATCACTGAAAAATAGTAATTGACACAAAATAAAAAGACCTATATAATAAGGAAAATTAACAATTTAATGGTGGACTATGAATCAACCTTGGACTATTATTTCTTTGCTTGAAAAAGATAATTCTCGTTTGGGCAAAGAAGACATTATCAAAGTAAACAAAAGTAATAAGGAATTTTTGGCTGGGTGTAAACTTGCACTAGACCCAATGGTTACTTTTGGACTTAAACAAATACCGGAGAAAAAAGATGAAAGCGGCACTGGCTTGGATTGGAACAGTTTTGTTAGTAACATTAACAACTTTATTCATCGTAAAATCACAGGCAATGCCGCCCGTGATTTGGTCGTTGACTTGATGAATCAAGCTACAAAAGAGCAATGGAACGGTTGGTACCGCCGTATCCTTATTAAGGACCTTCGCTGTGGTACCAGCGAAAAAACAATCAACAAGGTAGTAAAAGATGCTATTCCAATTTTTTCTTGTCAGCTTGCTCACGATAGTGCTAATCATGAATCGAAAGTATCTGGACGCAAACTTATCGAAGTTAAACTCGACGGGGTCCGCGTTATCACTGTTGTTTATCCAGATGGGCGTGTTGATCAGT
>JACCEB010705398.1_pt1 | contig 69763 bp, 75 predicted proteins | sample 7454761 | NCBI WGS metagenome assembly JACCEB01 (sample SAMN15323454, study PRJNA562643) | freshwater metagenome | isolation source: river surface water | place: USA:Blue River Watershed | collected 2017-08-18 | reverse complement strand
TTTGTTAAGGCAGATGAGCAATGGTGAGTTCTGTTCTGATGAGCACAGGTATTGTATGGTATGTTACGTTTCGGTAAGGCAGATGAGGTACGGTGAGCATCGGTACAGTAGGTTCCGTTGAGGTATGTAAAGGCAGATTTGGAGTGGTCAGCTACGCAATGGTTGTGTATGATCAGTAATGGTTAGATAAGGCAGATGAGGTGGGACTGGGTGATGCAAGCTGTGTTGTGATCTGTTGGGCTGAGGCAGATGAGGTGACTTATGGTGAGTTACACTGCGTAATGGTGAGTTCTGCTATGTTGAGCTAAGATTTTAAGTTTACGGTCATCTATAAACCGTACTTTTTTAATTAATCATTCATTTAAAATAAAAAACATGTCACAAAAGAAAATGACACCTACTATTGCCAAAGCATTAGCAGAGAAAGTAAGAGCTGAATTAGTAGCTCGTAACAAGACAGCACACGCTGCTCTTGAGAAGAAAGTAGAATCTTCTAAACTCCTTAAAGAGTTAAAATTAACTATCTCTAAAATTTATGAGCTTGAAAACAAAAAAGCAGAGCTTAAAAAAGAGATAGAAGAGACATATTCTACAAAAGTTTCTGATGTAACTATATCAGTATATGGTCAAGGACCAACTGTGTATATCAGAGAACATGCATTTGCATCTGTAGAAAGTATCAAAGATATGGTCTTAATAGAGGATTATATGGCTGATGGCAATCAAACTCCAGAAGAGTTTATTAAATACATTGCTGACAAATTATCTAAATAACAATCTAAAAACAATTTACCGTGAGTAAAAAATTAATTAAAGGTGTACAAACAGCATTTGTTGCTGACATCAAAGCAGGCGTTAAAACTAATGAATTAGTAACTAAATACGGCTTTCCAAATAGACGTGAGTTATACTACACAGTGTACTATTTAAGAAAGACAGGTGTTTTGCCTAAAAGAAAGTATAAAACAGTTAAGACAGTTAAGTCTAAACCAGTTGCTGTAGCTCAACCAAAACAAGTTGCTACAACAGCTAATGATTTTAGAACTGTATACTTCCAAGATTTCTCTGTACAGATTCATAAGAATGCAAATTCTAGAGTTGTTGTTGACCAAAACAATAACATATACATTCTAAATAAATAAAAGTTAACTGTATGTTATTTAAACAACAAGGATTTAATCACGAAGAGGAAATGTTTCATAGAGCTCTTAACGTGACTGATGATATAAAGAATATTGTTAGAGAAAAGATATTCTTCTCATCATTTTCTAATGCATTACAAGCAATGGATCTATTTGAAGACTTAGATGATGCACCAAGATCGTTATGCACAGTAACAGGTGATCTAGAAAAATGTTTACAAATGATTGATTCACAGCAAGAATATGAGTATGCATTATTATCTTTTACCATGTATCAGAGACTTACTAAACCTATTTTAGCAGAATACAAAATGAAAAATAGTAGTGATCCTGAAGATAGAGAAGCTATGTTAAAACATACTATTATAGAAGCTATAATGGAATTAAAGCGTGAGAAAGATAGAGAAGAGTCTGATGAAGAATTCTTTGATGATGAAGAAAAAGGTCCTTTTGCAGTTAATCATTCAAGAATGATGACACGTTTAAAGTATGTAAAGAAGTCTAATTATAACTTTGCTAAGTATATGAACTTATTGCAAGGTAATAAAGATAGTAAGTCAGACTTTGACATAGAAGGATTATTAGGAGATATACTTAAAGGTGATGATTAGTAAATAAGTAAATGTGAGGGTAGAAATTACCCTCACTTTATTACATTTGCTGCATACAAAATATACACATGTCACAATTTATCAACTACAGATTAAAAAATGGCTTTGGACAAGTTAGTAACAATATTATAAGAGATCCTAAAGTTTCTCTACAAGAGAAAGCAGTGTACTCTTACCTTTGTACTTATTCAGACGCTTCAACTAATCAAACATATGTTGGTATAAATAAAATGGCAGATGAATGTGGAGTATCCCAATCAACTATTAAGAGAATATTGAATAGTCTAGAGAGTAAGGGTATAATAACAAGGACGACTCGTGGTAATGGACTAACATCATTTACAAAATTATTAAAATAAAAGCTTTGATAGCAGTGGGCTAGGCACAGATAAATGGGTACATGTACGCTGTTTATATGAATAAGTCCTACGCCCCAGCTAATGTATTGACTGATTATAGAAGACTTGTAAGACCTTCGGCTAAGTCAGCTATGATAGTTAAAACAAAGAGGTCTGATCTTGGGAGCTATACATAGCGTATTAACCATAAGTATCAGGACAGTATCCGTGAAGGGTTCGTTTACACTTAGTAGCATGTCATGAGGATGGAGCTCCATGAACGAAGAGTGTATCAACTTAGTAACATGATCAGGACAGTATAGATCCATAAGAACTATTGAACCCTGAGATAGACCTTTTTTAAAATATTACCAAGTTGAAGTCAGTGGCAATAAAACCGGCCACGTGAAATGTCCTCTTAGTATTGCACTGTAGAGAGCCACGATAAAACCGGATACTTGGGAGCAGTTGATGAAATCCCACGTCTGGAAGCTACTAATATGCTGTAGCAAATGGTTCAGATCACAAGGCGTAAACTTTTCCAGGGAACCCCCGTGAAAGTAGTCAACGAAATTTATTATCTATAGTGAATACATATTTAGTAGCTATAGATTTTCAGCTTGTGGAACGTGTGCTGTAAACATGTATTATACTTCTTAGCTCAGGTAGTTAGAGCATCTGCCGATTAAGCAGAGGGTGCCAGGTGCAAATCCTGGAGAAGTATCTAATCAAAATTTATTGCTATGCAGTATATACCAGTATGGATGGAGTACACTATATGTGTATTTATTGTATTTTTTATGATACTAATACCTAAGTTAGTCTATGATTTATATAAAGAAATAAGAAGAAAGTAATAAATTTTACTTATCTTTATATAGCACGGGGCCGTATTGGCTTTGACAGACATGATGGGGATAGTATCACATGCAAGCCCTGGAACGGGTAAACAAGTTCTAAACAATAACCGTAAAGAGTACATCTGAGCGTGTGGCAGAAGGTGAAGCTATCTTAGCTTCTATCTTCGGTGAAGTAGCAATGGCTGCCTAACCCACGGGGTGGTAACAACCTAGCAACAGAAAGTTACAAGCGTTTTCTCTGTAGTCATAAAACAGAGTGGTGGTAGATTAGTCACCCAGACGATCCCAACTACTGATTAGAGAATTGTCTAGACTTCATGTCTATAGTAATGTATGCTGGGTAACCTATTACATATTCTCAGATCTAAGCATGTAAGAATGGTATTATTGACGCTTGTTTGGACAGGGGTTCAACTCCCCTCGGCTCCACTAAACTGGTCTATGTTTACACATAGGCCTTTTTTTATTTTAAAACTAACCTTATATGATTATAAGAGACACACCTAATGAGTCAATTGACCCAAAATTAATTATCTGTGCTTGCCATAATGATGAGCATCAGATTATATTCTATCCTGATGAGGAAGAACAAATTATTTACATGCATACGCATCTAACAGACTGGACTCCATGGTATAAAAGATTAATACATGGAATCAAATACATATTTGGACATACATCTAGATATGGAGACTGGGATGAATTAATCCTAACTAAAAGACATGCCAAACAATTGAGAGATATGGCAGATTTCTTAGATACTAAATTATAAACCATGAAATGGGAAATAACAGACAAATCACCTAAACTTGGTGATGTTAGATTTAAAACAAAATTTGCTTTCCTTCCAACACGTGTTCTTAGTAAGCTAACTATGACTGATCATATTATATGGTTAGAGTTATATATTGAAGAACAAGAATATCAAAGACGGAAGTCTGGTTATGATTATGAATGGCATGAAAATTGGTACACTGTAGCTAAAACTATACATGTATGAAAATATACACTAAGTTACCTGTTCCAATAGATACAGCTTGGGATGTTCCAAGGTATAAATGGCAACGTTATATGCACTGGCGTATAAGACAGTTTTTTATATCTATACATAATCTAATAGTATGGTTACCTACTATATGGAGAGATAGACATTGGGATGATTACTATATAACTAAGATTCTCCAGAAGAAAATTGAACTTCAAAGAGCTTATTTAGTATCAGAAAATAGACATGTCAACATAGATAGAGATAACTTTTGGATGACTGTAGTGCTTAATCTTTTAGAGCGTAAGCATGAGCAGTATTATCAAATGGAAAAATATGATTATGTAGTTATGGGTTATGAAATCTTTTCTGAATATGAATCAGACACTTTGGAAGAATATATTAAGAAATATCCTAGTGCTGAAAGAGCTGCCAGAAAGAAATATGCTAAATATCCTCATTTTCATGATAAAGATGCATTAGCACATTTTATGTGTCATGTACGTCAAGAAAAAGCTGATAATCTTATTTTTGAAATACTTAAAAGATATTCTGCTGACTGGTGGGATTAAAATAATTATTATGACTGAAGAACAATTTATAGAAGTAAAAGAAACCTATCTTAGAAACATTAAGAAATATATGCAAGAAGAAGGTGGATTATTTTCTCATGTAAGCATTATTGCTGAGCCAATAAATCATCAAGACAACGATGATAATAAAAATGCTATCATACATATTCCTATTCCTGAGAGTATAGCTAATTCAGATCAAGGTAAAGAGTATTTTATTACTAGAATGATACCAGAAATAGCTAAAAAGATAAAACAAGAGTTTGATACTACAGGCGTAGTATGGGCATCAGAAGCATGGGTTAGATCAGCTGATAAAAACAGTAAAGATCCTTTAGAAAATTGGAAAGATATGCCTATTAAAAAGGAAGTCTTAATGGTATCTATAGAATCTAAATTTGGAAATGAAGCACTTATTTATGAGATAGTGCGTAAAGGAATGCAGGTAACCGAGGACGGGTTAGCTGATACAATTGAGTTAATTAAGGACGAAGAGTTAAGTGGAAAAGACCTAAATATGGGTGGTAGATTCACTGGACTTTATAAAAAATTTATATAATGATAAAATGGATTAAAGACTTATTTAAATCAACAAGAGTAAAAGAACTTGAACAGCATGTGGCTGTCTTAGAAAGAGAACTTTTAAAAAGACAAGAAGATATCAATAAGACCAATGCTTATTGGAAAAGAAAGATGCATAATCTAAAAAAGAAGGAAGACTAAAAGATGTTATAGCTCTATTATCCAACATATTACTAATCAACCGTTTGTAAATTAAGATATAGTAGGTAGCTTTATATAAATAAACTACAGCTATGCTTTATCAATTACCAAATGGAAAGGTAATAGAGATAAGTACAGAGCAATACATTGAAATGTCAGATGAAGAGTTTGAATATTTGATAGCTTATAACTATGGAGAGGTCGTTGAAGACCCATGGTTTGGATCAGTAATAAGTAAATCAGATAATTCCCTTAAAGAAGATATTACTGATGCTATTCCTGACTTAACCGATATACCTATATCAGAAAGACTTGTTAATCCTGATCTGGATATTCAGATAGAAGAGGATTAATTTAACAATTTTAAACGAGCCCTGGGACCAAAAGTCTTGGGGCTTTTTATTTTAAACAAAATACAAAATGAGCAAAGTAACAGTAACAGCAGACAGAAACGGTAACATCGTTAACATCTCAGACAATAACCCAGAGTTTGGTTATATCCGAGTTGAACAAGTTACTACACAAATCACAAATGGTTGGTTAAGAAATGTAAAGCGTTCTACATTAATCAAAGGTAAAGTAGCTGATCTTTTAGAGGCTAAGTTTAGTAATGGTCAAGAATTGCCAGGTAAGATTATAGTTGTAGAATCATTTAATCCATTTAATCCTGAGAATCCTGATCGTGATTTAAAGATTGCAGGTGACACAGGTGTTATCTGTAGAGTAGATGACCAACCAATTTATAGACAAAGTGTCTATACAGTAAATGACCAAGCTCAAGATGAGTTCATTACTCATAATAATATAGAAGAAATTAGACAGGTTGCTGAAGTTCAAAAAAGCTTATTAAAGCCTAAGACTGAAGTAGCACCTGAATTATAAAAATAATAGAAAGGATCTAGAGAAATCTAGGTCCTTTCTTATATATTTAGTAAATTTACAAAAATCATCCCACATGTATCACAACACAAGTAAAACAGCATCTGCTAACTTAAAGGGAATAGTTATTTCCTTTCAAGAAAACAACAAACATAAGTTTATACCTTATGAAAACCAGTATGTAAAACAAGTCCAGTTACATGGAACTGTTAAGTATCAACAATTTGAACCACCTGTATTTAATCTAGCTCAGCATAAAGTTTATTCAGAAGCTGTATATGGATTAAGTGTATTCACAAAACAGGAGTTAGAGAAAATGCCGGCTACTAAAAAGTCAGCAATAATGGCTCATTTTAATAAAGTACAAAGATTTTTAAATGCATGGAAACAAGAAATAGCTAATAGAAGAGTAGATAACTTTTTGATAAAGCTATTTCCTAAGTCTAATGTTATTAAACATATGATTACAATTAAAGGATCAGACGATTCTATAAAAGATAAGCATTCATTTAAAGAGTTAGGTATTTCTAAAGAAATGATAGCTAAAAAGCTTGTTGAAGTTAATTTACTACCAAAAGAATTTTTTAAACTTAGTTGATATTATGCAAAATATATTTATAACAGATAATGATGTCCAGTTAGTTCTAGTTCCTGATAACGAATTAGATAGATTATTACTTAATAAACTATTAAGTAACGGTCCTGTTGAACTAATTACAGTAAGCCAGCCTGTAGGTGTTATTGGACAATCTATACAAGATGGCGTTATAATTAAACGAAAAACATCATCAGATGATTCAAGCAAAGCTTAAGAATTGCTCTGGTTGTAATCAACCAAAGCACATTTGGAAATCTGAAGGTAAAGATAAATACTGCAAGGAGTGCTGGTATCAACACCAGCCTCCAAAAGGTATGCCCAAGCCTACAAAAAGACCAAATCCTATTAGTAAAAAGATGAAAGAAACCATAGATGAGTATTCTAAACTTAGAAACTTATATATGATAGCTAATCCTACATGTAAAGCAGGATTAGTAGGTTGTAGCACAGCTGCTACAGATGTTCATCATAAAGCTGGTAGAGGAGAAAACCATTTAAAAGTCAGTACTTGGCTTCCAGTGTGCAGATCATGCCACCGTTGGATAGAAGAAAATCCAAATGAAGCTAAAGAACTAGGACTATCTGAATCACGTTTAAACAATTAAATATGACATTTGATAAATTAAAAGAGACGTATGCTCATCTAGTAATTGATTGGGCTACAAGAAATCAGTACACAATCTCAGATCATGTACAGTTTATAATTATTAATATCTTATTACATAGAGATAAGATTATTGGTCATGGTGGAAGCTTTATTCAAGCTTTTATGGCTAATAATTTACATGATGTAATTAGATATGCCGACAATGAAGTAATGGCTAACTTAAGAACTATACATCAAGCTTATCAGAACATAGATACTTATTACCAAGCTAAAGCGTTTAAAGACGAGTTAGAGAAACAACAACAAACAACTTTATAATGTCTAAAAGAGAAGAAGTCCAACAAGAAGCCTTAGATATGGCTATTAAACACAAACGTTGTGGTTTAGGAATATCTATGGGTGTTGGAAAGACACTCATAGGCTTAAAGTATATACAACATTTTAGAGAATTAAATCCAAGTCTTAGGGTGCTAGTAGTAGCCCCTAAGCTTTCTATATTTGAAAGCTGGAAAGATGATGGAGATAAGTTTGGTATTAGTCATGATAATATGGAGTTTACAACTTACTTATCAATAAATAAGTTTAATCCAAATAACTACGATGTAGTTGTGTTAGATGAGTGTCATAGTTTACTAGACTCTCATGAAATATTTCTAGCAAACTTTACAGGTAGAATATTAGGACTCACTGGCACACCTCCAAGATATACAAAATCAGAGAAGGGTCAGATGGTAAACACATATTGTCCTATACTATACAAGTATATTACAGATGACGCAGTAGATGATGATATTCTTAATGACTATAGAATTATAGTACATAAGATGCCAATATCTACACGTAACAATATGCTTGTACAGCTAAAAGATAAACAGTTCTATACATCAGAGAAGAAAAACTATGATTATTGGACTAAAAGAATAATGGATGCTCAATCTAAGAAACAGGAGCAAATTGCATCTGTAATGAGAATGAGGGCCCTGATGGATTTTAGAACTAAAGAAGATTACACTATGAAGTTACTAGGTGATATAGAAGATAAGTGTATTGTATTTTGTAATACACAAGATCAAGCAGATAGAATCTGTACATATTCATATCATTCTAATAATCCCGAGTCAGAAGATAATTTACAACAGTTTAAAGATGGAAACATTCATGAACTATCATGTGTAATGCAGCTTAACGAAGGTATTAATATACCAGATCTAAAAGCTGGAATAATTATGCATGCATATGGCAATGAAAGAAAGTCTAGTCAGAGAATTGGTAGATTGTTAAGACTTAATCCAACAGAAACAGCTTATATACATATACTATGTTATAGTGGTACAGCTGATGAGCGTTGGGTTGGTGAAGCTCTTAAAGATTTAGATCCTAGAAAAATTAAATACTTTGATGTAAATGTAGATGACTATGAGTAATCATTTAACAGGTAAGTTTATAAAAAAAGGTGGACGTTTAGACTTCAGTAGTCTTGCCTCATCAAAACAGTTTGAATTATTTGTATCAAATGTACCTGAAAATAGTATAGTAGAATTCTTCTATGAAGTTACTCATGATGATGGTACTCTTCCACAGCTTGCTAAGCTACATGTAATGCTAAAACAATTAGCAACACATATTGGTGAGACTGTAGAGAATATGAAAATACTAGTAAAAGATAGAGCTGGACTATGCATAGCTAGAGAAGTAGCCGGTAAGGAATACTTCTTAGCAAAAAGCTTTGCAGAATGTTCTAAAGAAGAATTATCCCTAGCTATACAAGCAGCAATAGAAATTAGTCAAGAGGTAAATCACCCGTTGATGTAGATTTATCAAGATCTTCTTGAACAGTTAATCCTTTACTTTGAGCAACTACTTCTAAATGTCTTACAAAAAAAGATAAGAAAGCAAAATGTTCAATCCATTCTTCAGGATACTGATTCTTCATGATAAGCTCTTGTGCTTTAAGAATCTGTTCTTCTGTTTTTCCTTCTAAAATATATAGTAGAAGCTTTTGAAGATTAATAAGAGTGTTACCACCTACCTCAATAGGAAAAGTACTATCTCTTTTAATTGCTGTATATGTATTAGCCATAACTAGTTATTTATACAAATTTAATCAAATTTATGATACAAACAGTAGATCTTGCAGATATAAAATGCAAGTTGATAGAAAAGCTTAAGCCATCAGGATGGTCTACAAAACTTAAAAGTTTTATACAGTCATCTGATTTTGATACTATTCTACAAAAACTATATAACTTAAGAGAAGACGGTAAAAGATTTACCCCGCCTCTTAAGCAAGTGTTCAGAGCATTTGAAGAATGCCCCGTAGATAAGCTACGTGTAATTATAATAGGACAAGATCCTTATCCTCAGCTAGGTGTAGCAGACGGGTTAGCTTTTTCATGTGGTAACACAGATAAACCTCAACCAAGTCTACGAAACATGTTTGAGGCTATAGAACAAACTGTATATCAAGAGTTTCCAACTTATCAAGATCCTAATCTAACAAGATGGGCTAATCAAGGTGTGCTATTAATAAATAAAGCACTCACTTGTGAAATTGATAAAGTTGGTTCTCACTATGATATATGGAATGAGTTCTTAATGTATGTATTAGACATACTGAATTTTACAGACAGCGGTTTAATCTTTGTATTATTAGGTAAGCCTGCACAAGAACTAGAAAGTTTAATAGGACCTAATCATTATATATTAAAAGCTAGTCATCCGGCATCAGCAGCTTATACTAAAACAGTATGGGATTGTAATGATGTCTTTAATAAAGTAAATGAGATTATTGCTAAAAACAATGGTCCAGAATTCACAATCAATTGGTAATCAATTATTTATAAACTCAAATTTATGGCAGTAAACAAAGTTGAGCTCTATGTGAGCCAAATTTTAGAAGACCTAAACAACGGTCTAACTTGGTTAAAGAAAGATGACTTAGGTTATGGTTCTATCCAAGAAAAGTATAATGCAAAAGATGTTCAGATTATGACCATCAGAAAGCATCCGGCATTAAAAGATGCTGAGACAAGCGTAACAGTATTTACAATCATTGATGACACTAAAGAGCAAACTAATGCAGGAACAATCACCAGTGGAGTTAACAACTCTTCAGATGCACTCAATATGGGAAGCTTACCTAAGATTGAGCAAAGATTTAATAATGGGGAGCAAAGAGAAACAAGCTTACCTACAGACAGTGACACAAATGTTACAACAAGAACAGCGGAAGTCTATGCAACAACAGACTCAGAGCTCTCAGCCTTTGCCAGTCTCTAATCTAAGACCTAGTCCTACTATGAGTGCAACACAGTTTCCTGTAGGACGTCAAATGATAGGGAACGATGGTAATACATGGGAAGTAAAACCTACACATTCAGGCGTAAAACGTTGGGTTAGAGCTTATACTAGACCTACTCCATCAATAAATACTAGCATTGATACTAATGCTCAACAATCATTTAAATACAAACAAAATAACATGTCTAAAGTAAAATCTATTACGAAGAAAACTACTCAGGAAGTAAGAACAATTGACACATCTTTAATTAATAAAGAAGAAGTGTTTAAAATGCTAGCGTTAGCAGAATCTACAGGATTACCATGTCTTCTTGTAGGTCAACCGGGAGTAGCTAAAACCAAAACTATTATTGACTATGCTAAAGCATGGTTAAATAGAGATGGTAACATGACACCAGAAGACTTTGCCAACAAGATCTATATCTTGGAGACAGACGAAGGTACTAAAGCATCAGAGATTAAAGGTATGCCTGATTTAGGTAAGTTATTTACAGACAACAAGTATGAACTTAACACTCCAATTGCAGATGCAGAGATCGTTATCATTAACGAGGTTGACAAAGCTAGCTCTGGTATCAGAAATGCAATGTTAGGTGTAATGAACGAGAAGTTCTTATTTAACGGTAAGCACAAGATCCCATGTAAGTGGAAGTTATTTGTAGCTACATGTAATGAAATTCCTAAAGATGAAATTGGATCTCCATTCTGGGACCGTTTCATGTTAAAGATGACCGTTAACCGTGTATCTGCAGGTGAATTAGCTAAATATTTTAGCAAAGGTGCTCGTAACTATAGAGAGAAGTTTTCTATTGGTGTACCTAACAAGCAAGAAATTGATGGTTTAGAAGTACCACCAAACAAATTAGAAAAGTATTTAGAAGTAGGTTATCAGCATAGCTCAGATCGTACTTTAACTTTTGTACCTAGTTTGACAAAAGCAGTTAGTTATATCTGGGATATCAGCCTTGATAAGGCTCTTGTAAAAACAGCTCAGATTATGATTTCACAGTCTGCAGGTTCAGAATTACAGAATAAGTTGATGAGTCCAGAAATTAAAGCAGTTATGTCTAAGGTAGAGATGTTACATTCTCATAGCTCTAATGAGCAGTTAGAACTAGCTATTGCTGAGATTGAAGGATTAATTAATACTTATACTTCTCGTGGTATTATGGATGAAGGTCAAGTAGAAGAAATTGAATTATCAATGCAATACATTCTACAAAATCATCCAGCTAGAGAAACTCAAGTAACTGAAGACTTTGAATCTATAATGGCTGAACAAGAACAAGTAGCTGTAGTAAATGATGTTATGATTACTTCTACAATTTCAGCAAGTAATCCTTTCTAAGTTATAAAATTATAATAGCTCCCTGATAGAATACTATCGGGGAGTTTATTTATAACTCTTAAATAAAAATAAAATGGCACTAAGAAGCCTTAGTACAGGAAAGCAGTATAAAAATGTTTATACTATCCTAGAAAAAGTAAAGAAAGGAGAGATACAGTCTCACTATAAAGACTCAGAAGGTTTATTTGGTAAGCTAAATTTCTATAAGAAAGGTGATCTTATTAAACCTCACATGCATTATATAGATGAAAGTAGACTAAAAACAGTAGTTGATAGTCATATAAATGATCCTAATAATACTAATAAATATTATCAAAGATTTGCAAAAAGTGCAGGATTTATAGCCTTACAAGATGATCAAAAGCCTGACTGGCAAGCATTTCAAAAAAAGATGTCAGAAACTTACAAAAAGTTTCCAACGCATTTAAAGAATGATATCTTTAAGATGTTCTATCATAAGATGGATAAACTAGAATTTGAAGAGCGTACGGATAAAAACTATACACAGTATAAGTTTTTAGAGCGTTCTAATAATCCTGTAGGTAAGATTATGACAGAGACAAGTAGTCTTAAGTCAGCAATCTTTACTAGAAATCTAATGCAATATTACATTATGCAGATGACTATGATGGAATATATAGATCCAAATGCAGCTAATGAGTTGATGCAAGGTCTCAATGGTGATTCAGAGTTTGGTAATCAAAATATTGATGATCTTATGAATAAGATGCTTGATAATAGATTATCTAAAAATATGATGGATGACGCCATACAAGATGCTCAAAATACTTGTAAAGCAATGGATGATGCAATTCCACAAGACCTTCAAGATGATATGTTTAATAACATCAAAGAAGGTACAAATGCTGGCAAGTTAAGTCCTGATTATATAAATCAAGTGGCTGCAGATATTAGAAGAATAAATATGTCTATGGGTAGTCTTAAAGATAAGATTAAGAAGTTAATGGATAAGTCCAAAAACTACTTTTCTGCTAAGAAAGAAACCATTCAAGAAGACTTATTTAACTCTGATAATATAGCAGGATTAGATGAGTATATGTTCTTGCATCCACAGCTAAGAAAGTTCATGATTGAAGACATTATGATTAAGGATACTAAAGCTATAGGTAAAATTAATATCTATATTGATATATCTGGTTCAATGTCAGACAGTTGTGGCGTAGGAACTGTTGATGGTACAAGAATAGATAAGCTAGATTTCTGTAAAGCATTTGCTCTTAAGATGCAAGACTTAGGTATGCTAAATAAGATCTATGTATTTAACAATAATGTTAAAGAACTTAAGACTGATCTGTTTTCAATAGCAAACTTAGGAACCAGTGGTGGAACATCAATTAATGTAGTAGTAGATCATATCAAGAGACATCCTGATAATGCATTAGTTATTACAGATGCTGAAGATAGCTGTCATAGTTATTCAGAAAAAGCTTTCTTTATAGGCGTTAAAGGAGCAAGATTTGACCACTTCAATAAAGAAACTATGAAAAAGTATTCTGAAGCTGGTCAAGCAGTAGTGTTTGATGGTGCAAGAATATTTAACGTAGATTCAAAAGGTAAATACTAAAGATTAATTTTAGAACCTACTACCATAAAGAGTAACATAGGAACCTGAGGATTAGTTGAAAGACTAGTCCTCAACCCTATGTTTAATTTAAAACGTTTAGTAAAAGAATAATCACCGGACACACCAGTGATAAAACCCATATCCTCGGATATAACAAAGTCCTTTGTATCAAACATATACATAACAGGACTCCCTGAGACATAAAGCTCAGGAGATAGATTTAGCCTTCTATTAATAGAAAAAGGCTTAGTGTAGAAGAGTAGAAGATTGTGCATTACATTGTCTTTACTAAAAGCCAATGTATAGTTAGCACCCGTAACACCCCATTTACCCATAGGGTAGATATAAGCATATGTCAAGAAACTAGATAAGTTTCCAAACATATAAGCTGTAGTAAAACCATAGTTAGATATAGACTCTAACTTCCCTCCATTAAAATTCATTTTAGTATATCTAGAAGACAGTACAAACTGTTTTAGATTACTCCATACCATAGCACTTACGCCCCAAGAAGAAGCTCCAGTCATAGAAGACTGAGATATTCCCCCGCTAAGTACCAACGCTACACTAGCGTCAACATTCTGACCTGCAGTAAGATCAGAATTAAATAAAATAGGATTCATTTTAGCCTGAGACTTATTAGAAGATTTAGAATCCTTTTTAGACTCAGACTTTTTTTCAGATTTAGATTCAGACTTAGACTCTGATTTTTCTTCTGATTTAGATTCAGAACTACTTTCACTCTTAGATTCAGATTTAGATTCTGATGAACTACTAGAGCTGCTGCTACTAGACTCCGAGCTTGATCCTTGAGAATTGCTTGAACTAGGGGTAGAGCTACTAGTAGGTGGAGGAGCGGAAGATGCTGCAGCTGCAGAAGCGGCAGAAGAAGCTGCACTTGAAGCAGCGGACGATGTAGCTGAACTTACAGCAGCACCTACTGCAGCAGACACAGCATTGGCTGTAACTTGAGTGCTAGTTTGTGCAGTCTGAGCCACAGAGCAGGGAGATAGTCTACGATAATCTTCATATACCTGATTAAGCCAAGTCTGAAATGCACCAGAAGATATATCAGCGGCAGTAAAAGCCCTAGACTTATTATAAAACACGATAATAGTACTACCAGTAATAGGAATGCTAAACGTACTGACAACTTTAGTACAAGGGTCCGTAAACGTCTGTATAAGAGTTTGGCTATACGCATAACATGGTAGTAATACTACTAAAATTACAGCAAATATAAACTTTTTCAATCACTTTAACTTATTTAAGATGACTAGATTAGATTTAATTAAAGCTGCAGTTTTAACTCCAGATCTAATTGATCTCATAGCTCTCTTCTTTTTCTTAGCGTTTGCCATAATAATAATTATTTAGTAAATATACCTTTCTTAATCATACGATCTAGGATACGAGCACAAGCTATATCTAATGCTTTCTTAGTAGAAATACTGATGGTAGATTGATTAAACTTAACTGGATCTAAAGCTGCATCAGATAAACCTGAAGTTTCTTTAGTAGTCTTTGCCTCACCAAGTCCAGAACCAGAAAAAACCACACCAGTTTCAGCATCAGTGAATCTAACTTGTAAACCAATCCTCGTAACCATAAGTTGTTTTGTACCATCTTTAAGGCTAACACTTTCATCTTCTGATATACTATAATCATAACATTCAATTGTTACAAAGTATTTAGCAAGATTAATCTTACCACGACCATCCAGTTTGTTCTCAGATATTCCAGCTTGACTAGCTTGGAACTGTTTAACCATTCTGTTCTTGATCTCAGTTTTATCCTCTGTAAACTTGAATCTATTAAGATTCTCTAAATATTCCATAGATATATTGGCTACGCCAAGACCTACACGCTTTTCTTTAAGCTCAGGATACATCTCATACATCTCATCTGATATACCACACTTCAATATCTGTATAGGTATTTGTGGTCCATCATAGTCTAAAAAATCAGAAATATCTATAGCCTTCTCAAAAGAAGCTTTATAGTTTTCTGTTTTAGTAGACGCAATCTGTGCACTACTGTTAATAGTAAATAGTAAACAAGCTAATATTATAAAGTATTTCATGACTTAGTTTTTAAAGATCTGGATAGCAAGAAGTATGATAGCCAAAACACTCCGGATAGACAATAGAATATGATATCTGTAGCCCAGAAGCTCCCAGTGTAATCTAAGAGCGTCTTGAACAATAGATCGTAGCCTAAAGGTAGAAAGAACATTGCTGCCATTAAGCTGACATCCCGTAAGGAACGAAGTATTTTTATTCTCTGTCTTTTGGTCATCAGAATCCATAGTATTTAATTAAGTTAACAATGCTCATCCTTGATTCTGCCGCAATGGATACATTCTAAATCTCCATCACCGTCAGTATCACCCCATTCATGCACACACTGTTTGTGCTCATGATGCAGGAACTCTAATTTTTCCATTTCTTGTTCATGTTCTTGCTGATCAACTTCTAAAACTTGACGATGTTCTTGTTCATCTTTAGCAAGCTCAAACTTTTGTTTGTTCTCAGTAACAGCTAGGTCAGAAGCACGCTCTGCAGCTTTAACAAATGCATCAGGAATAGTTGGAGCATATGGTTTGTTAGACTCTTTCATATCATTAGTATGAGACATGGTAACACCATCTTCCTCATCCATTTTCTGTACAAGCATCTTGTCTTTATCTGTATCAGAAAACCAGTAGTCAATAATCTTACCGTAAGAGCCAATAAAGGCTCCTAATAATAACATTAATAACTCTTTCCATTCTCCAGCCATGGTAGCGTTATTAGATACAGCTATAAAAATAGCTACAATGATCATCATAAATGATCCTAATACTAACGCTGTAATAAACCAGCGTCTCCTCATCATTGAACCTAGGAGTTCCTTGAACCCACCAGCTTCTGGTTGTTTTTTATCTTCCATGAAAACTTTTTAATTCTTAATAATATATTACCATTTAGGAGCTTCTTCTTTAAACTCGTCTCCTTCTTTCTTTTTAACAGGAGCAGCAGGTTTAGCCGCAACTTCTTTCTCTTTAATAATAACAGTTTTACCACCACTAGCAGCAGCTTGCTGGTTTGAGTTGGTAATATTAATAACTGGAGCTGCAGCAGCAGGAGTTGCTTCTTTTTCATCTCCACCACCTGTTAGTTTATTAGTAACAAAACCACCTACACCTAACGTTACGGTGCTTACTAATGTGATAAGAATTCCTTTAAAGGACTTACCAGTTGATTCTTGTTCTACTTCTTCTGACATAATGTATGTTTTTATAGTTTATTTAATTAATATAGGAAACTTTACTTCTTTACCGCTAATATCTATGAATATAAAATCATAGTGTTTTTTAGGTAAATCAACTAAGCTATAAGATTTAACAGTTAAACTATCTTTAGCTGTAAACCCTTCTTTCTTAGCAGGCTCTTCTGAACCAAATGGAATTATTTGTACAGAATACTTAGCTCCTGGAGTTGTTGCAAACTCTGCAGTGACTGTATTACCATTCTGTATAATAGATTTAATACTTGTAGATGTAGATTGCTTACCTAAATCAATTACTTGAAAAGGTACAGGTTCTACTTTTCTACAACTTATAACTACAAGAGTTAGTAAAAAGCCTAAGTTTAATAATTTTTCTAATTTATTCATTCTAAAAGTTGTTATAACCAGTTAATTTAATTTGTGTAGAATTTAGATTAATACCTAATTGATTACCTTTAGCATCACTAGCATCCATAAGAGTTGATACTTTTACAGATGTAATAATATTTACACCTTCACCAATTGTACTAAACTTAAGTTTGAATGGTATACTTACACCAGATAGAGCAACTGATTTATTTTGATCTAATGCTCCAAATTTAACTCTTCCATTATTGTCATTTGCAAAAATGTACCAAGTAGCAGGAAGTGTAGGAATAAGCTCTTCAAATTTAATTTTATTAGGATCATACGTAAACTCAAATTGTAAACCAGATACATTTAAACCTTTAGTGTCTAAACCTACAGGTATTTCTATAGTATTACTTGTAACAGTTAAGTTAGTTAAGTTTACATCTACAGAACTTACATCATATGGAGTATTAATAAATCCCCCTGTAGAGAACGTAGACATACTTCTAAATGCAGTGTTAGTTTGTAAACTATTAACAGCATTAGTCTGTACAGTAGAAGACCCTCCAGAAACAGTTACAACTTGAGAAGAGTGAGATCTGTTTACATCACCCCATAAAAGATATTTAAGATCTAATACAGCATTTGTACCAAGAGCCCCTGTAGTTAAATAAGTTCTAGGATATGTTATATTCTTCCAGTTAGTAGTATTTATAGCTCCCCATGAACTATTCACAGAAGTATTAAAACTAGGTTCAGCTTGGAACATATAATCATTATTATTCTTTCTTATATATACAGAATACAATGAACTACCATCTACAGCTTTAGGTATAGTAGTAGGAATCTTATACTGAGCCCAAGCAGCATCTTCTGTTATATATTCTATAGGTCCTGTATATACATCAAATAACTGTATGCTTTTTAAAGTACTAGCTACAGTTCCACTAGGAAACTTTCTCATATCAATATACAAAGTACTATTTGATGTTCCAACATTAACATATACCCATTCAACTTGACCAGCAAGTGTACGTATTTCAGCTGCATTCCATGTAGGGATGCTCATATATCCAGCACTACCCGTAACATAAGTACTAGGTAGTTTTGTTAATGTATCTATATTAGCTACTTGACCTAGTAATCTAGGTAAATCACCTCCATCTATCTTTTGGTTTCTGTTAATGTCAGCAGCATACAGTGACTGTCCAGTTTTTAAATTCTGACCATTAGATCCATCCAGTCCCATTGAAGTAAATTCATTCTGAGCTGTAGTAAAATCTGATATAGTGATTGCATTACCATAGATATCATATAATTTATCCATGTCATGCATTAAACTAACTTCATAAACTTTATTAGCAGCTAATTGAGATTGATTTACATCTACATCTCCTGTAGAAGTTACAGGAAATAAAACTCCTGTATTTGTTGCAGTGTCTCTAAAAGATACTTTAAGATTAGAAAGATTAAACAAGTTAGAATTTAAATCTACCTTAGCTGTTACATATTTACCAAAGTTTTGGTTCATAGCCACAGCTGTAGTTAATGGAGCTTCCATTGTAGTAGCATCATAAGCACCGGCAGCAGTCCAGCCAGCTACAAAGTTCAACTTAATTGGATTAAAAGTATATGCTGTAGAAGCAGCTTTAAGTCTAAACTTAATTTTTATAAAGTCACTATAACCACTATAAGGCATAGCTGAATTAGTAGACCAAGTAAGAGTAACTCTTAATATAGCATAAGGATTAGTATTACTATAATTGTACTGTGCATATTGATAGTTAGTAGTACCGTTAGTTGTATTATTAGCACTAGATCCTGAGCTTACTGTAAGAAAATTATAACCTGGATAATCATAGTAAGAAAGATTGATAGTAGAATTTTGAGGAAGAATGCCACCATTACCACCTGTACCCGTATGATTTACAGATACAATTTCAAAATTGTTTCTATCATATTGTAAATCAAATAGTAACTGACGAGTAGTGGCATTATTCATACCATTACCATAAATTACATAATCAAACTCACCACCTCTATTAAGAGATGGACCACCAACTGAAACAGCAGCTTTAAACTTCTGTTGAGCAGATGCTTGAATAATAAATAAAAGTGTAAGAAAAAATAATAGTTTCTTCATTAATTAAGTTTCTTTACAAGTGAACTACATGCTTTTTTAATAGCAGTAGATAAATTTTGATTGTTAAATTTACCTCCCTCATCTATAAGAAGAGTAGACATTGATATCTCATCTGCAGATTCTTCTACAAGAATCTTTTTAACAAGCTTATCACCTTTATATAAGAATCCTTGTAGTCTAATAACTACAGATTCCTTGTTATTATGCACTATAGAAAAGCTAGATTGTGTTTTTAATACATCTAGATATACTATATCAACTTTTAAAACATTGTCAGAAGCATGATCTAAATCATAGCCCTCAGCTTGATACACTTCTTCTAAGACATTCTTTATACCAAACTCTAGTTTTCTATTACCTGCTAAGTTTCCAATCTGGATCTTGTTTGTAATCATTCCTATAGCAATTGTCTTAGGTTCTTCATACCAAATGTTTCCTGGATGGTTTTTAAACGTACCATCAAACTTCCAGGAAAATTCATTAGACATCTGCTGAAGTTTTTCTTCACCTCCTGTAAATTCTAAAAATAAACAGTAGAACATAAAACTTAAAGCAAAAATTAGCCATGCACCTACAAGGGTCATAAAACCGTAGAGTATATACTCTCGGAGTTTGTTTAATATTAACATAGTATAAAATTTAAAAAAAAGAAAGGGTAGAAATTATCTACCCTGACCTCTATACTTACTAACTTTCTTAGCTTTAGGGCCAGATGTTTTTGAAGCTTTTCCTCCTTTGCGTTTACCAAAAGAGACTTTCCTGTTGTCAGATTTAGAACCTTTCTTTACAGCCATTTTGATTTATTTAGAATTAAACAAGTAATGTATGATACTCTTTAAAATGCTTAATACGATCAGCTAAGCCAATTGTACCACCATTAACTCTTTTAGTAATCTTAGTTACTACTTCATCAGAAGATCCTGTATCAGCAATTTCATTAAGTTTGTTCTTAGACCAGAACCATGCTGCAGAAGATAAGGCGTGAGTTGTAGCTACTGAATCAGGATTAGCAGCCATATCTACACCAATAGATTTACCAAATGCTGTATAGTTATCTTTACCAGTTAACTGGATATAACCACGGCCTCTGAATTTATAACCATCACCTGATGCTTCAGGACCGTTACCCATTCTACCACCATAAACAAGATTTGCAATCTTCTCAGGTTTTTTAGCATAAGCTAGCACCTTTGGTTCATCAAAAGTCTTATCAGGTCTTTTAAAATACTTACCAAAGATTCCTTTAAGACCTTTACCTGAATAGTTAAGGTTTTCTTGTGTAACTCTAAATCCACCAGATTCATGTCCAGCCTGAGCTAGGAAATGAGCAAGTCTTAATGCAGTAGTGATACCAAACTTTTCTTGTATAGAAGGAATCTGAGCAATAACTGTGTCAGGAACATGTCCTTTTAAACGAGATAAGTCCATAATTAAGCCTTATTTTTAGGTTTGTAATATCTTTTTTTCTTTTTAGGAGCTGCTTCTTCAGCAACAACTACTTCTTTTTTAGCTTTAGGAGCTTCCTCTACTACTGGAGCAGGAGCTACAACTGGTTGTGCAGGTGCAGCAAATAAGCTCTTAAAAAATGCAATTACTTTTTTCATACTATTTTTTTAGTTTTATCTTCCAATAAGATTGAATACCATAAGTAATAGGACCATTAATTTCAGTGCCTATATTCAATCCATATATATGATCTTTTTTATTTTTTAATAATACTCCGGCACTTGCTCCTGTAATTCCAAGAGTTTGATTACCGTTTATACCACCACCAAAGAACATTTGAGTTTTAGGCTTTTCATAATGCTGTATAGTAACAGTATTGGTTATTGTAGGAATCTTATAATTAGTTCTTACTGATCTACCTTTAAGACTATTCTGATTAACAGTATCTGTAATAGCTACATAACCAAGGGTATCTATTCTAATAGTATCCTTAAACTCTACAAGAGCCATATATTTCTTTAACAAATCATTATACTGAGCTAAAAGCTTAGGATAGTTTGTATCAGCAATATACTCTGGAGGAGTAGTAATTGTATCATGTAACACTTTACCTTTTAAAGTTAGTGTTTTATAAATGGTAGTGTCATGTACAGACCAAGTAGTGTCATGGACAACTGTAGTATCTGATTTTTTACCATCAAAGTTTACATAACCACATCCACCTTGTTGAAAAAATAATACTACAACTAGTATTACTATAATTATACTAAGATATTTCATCTTTTTTCTTTTTTAGGGAGAACTTATCTCCAGTGTCCCCTAATAAAGCTGCTATACATATATACATTACAGACTCTACTAAAGCATCTGAAGGTTTAATATCTCCATGACTAAAACTGTTAGCAGTTAATGTTACACATAAGAATAATGCACACATAAAACCAACTACAGGTTTGATTGATGTAGAACCACGCTCATCTTTAAAAAGATCTAAAACCCAGTCTTTAAAATTCATCTTGTGTATTTTATCTTGTTATCAGGTAAAACAGCATATACTATTTCACGTTCCTTTTCAGGTATAGCCGGAATAGAAGCTGACGGAGCAGCTTTATAAAGCTGTCTTTCTAAATTATCAATCCTTGTTTTGTCTATATTAGACTGAGCCATAAGAAGCTTAACATCAGCTTTTATCTCATTGACATCATTCCATATCAAAAGACTAACAAGTGATACTAAAGATGGAAATATCCACACCTTAAAAGCAGCTATAGAAGGATTTTCTTTAGTCATTTTTTACTTAAGATTAGACTGTTTTTAACAATTTAAACTCATATACAGAACCCTGAGGCTTTTCTAAGCTGATAGTCAATGAGTTAGGAATAATGTTACCAGATCTATCTTTACGTACAAAATAACGCAAATTTGATGGTTGAGGAACTACTGCTTGCCCAGCTCCAGCTGTAACATCTTGAGCAGGAATTGAAATTGAATCTTTAGGGATACTTCTTGTATCTGGTACAGACATCATAGTTCCCGGAATAGGGAACCCTAAAGCATCTTTTTGGGCATAAAATTTATTAGCCATAGTATAAATGATTTAATATAAACTTGGGATATGTAGAATTTTTATAAACCCTACAATATAATATACAAAATATTAAGGAAATTATCTACATTTGTGAACATAAAATCTATATATGAACCAACAAGATTATGCCTTACGTCTAGAAAAGAAACTTATAGATAAGTTTAAAGAAGACTTTTTCAACAAATTTGAGTACTACCCGGTAGTTTTAACCAAAGTAAATCTAATTACAGACCAATCTGACCGAGCTCCTCTAATGAGTCTAGAGCATTTAGAATCCTATTTTACACCCTTTTTACCCACTAGATACAATAAAGTATTGCATTTAAAGCAAAGAATACGTGTTAGAGAAATTACAGAACTAAGGTCTATTTTCTGCTTTTTAGCTAGAAATATGAGATATTCTCTTAAATCTATAGGTGAATACCTTAATGGAAAGGATCATACTACGGTGATACATTCTATTAATAATTTCAAAAACTTAATAGAAACCTGTGATATCTTTAGAGAAAAGTATTTTAAAATAATAGAACACATTAAACAAATAAATAATATAGAAGATGGGTCACCAATTATGGAACGTTTGCAGGAAATACAATATTAGCCCTAATCAGCTATACTATCTAGATAGCTGTAGAGAAAAGATTGTACCAAGCCAAGTTATTAATGCAGAAGCACTAAAAGTAGTGTGTCTGGAAAGAGGTTGGATTACTCCTGAGGGAAACCTAACAGAAGGAGCTATATATATTTTAGATGAGTTTGAGACGTTTTTAAAGAAGACTAAAACCAAAATTACTAAACAAATTTTAGGTGATGACTTTATGAAAAATGTTAATGAATATAGGGAAATGTTCCCTGATAAAAGATTACCTTCCAAAGAGTTAGGTAGACAAAGTCCATCTGAGTTAGCAGATAAATTTGTAAAATTCTTTAAAAAGTATCCACAGTATGATTGGGAATTAATTTTAGATGCTACAGATTATTACGTAAATTATTATAAGAAGGTAGGATTTAAGTTTATGGTAACAAGTAGTTACTTTATAATGAAGAATGACACCTCCAAATTAGCGGATACTTGTCAAGCTATTATAGATAATCCTAAAATACTAAATGATATTTAAAAATAGTTTAGTTATTTCTTGGAATCTGGCTTTACATGTATTAACTTTACATCCCTCAAAATTACAAAACTACATTATGCAAAATTATGAAAAAGAGATAGAATCAATGTTCTATCAGATCACCCTTCCCCTAAATGAAAAGAAATCAGTTTACGGAATTAGCCTAGACGGTTTCAAATTAGCTGCAGAAAACTTAATAGCTAAAGCAACATTAGAAGCTAAGCTAGAAGTCTTAAACGAAGTAAGAACAGATCTTAATAAACTTATAACTTCTGTATAATGTCTGATGCAAAAGAAAGACCTTACGGAGCTAGAAAGTACTCAGAGATTTTAAAAGAAACAGCTAAGTACGTAGATGATAGACGTAAAGGTAAAATCAAATCTTTACTTACACCATGGCCTGGACTTAACAAAGCAGGTGTTAATGGTATAGAATGGGGCTCTCTTGTTACAATTGGTGCAAGACCTGGTGCAGGTAAAACACTTATTGTAAGTCAAATCCTAAGAGAAGCTCGTACATTAAATCCCGGACAAGATTTTAACATTTTAGAGTTCCAATTTGAGATGGGAGCTAAACAGTCAGGCTCTAGAGCCTTTGCTGCAGAGACTGCTCTTGACTATAATGAAATCTTAAGTACTACTAAAGCTCTTGATGACTTTAACTATAATCTATTATTAAATTATATTAAAGAATCAGAAGCATTAGAAAGTATAGGAATACATAGATTACAGATTACTAATCCTATTAACAATAAAGAGATAGTAGATGCCATTAAACAATTTTATGTTGCTCTTGGCAGTAAGCCTTTGATAGTAACTATAGATCATAGCTGGTTAATTAAAAAAGCACCAGACGAGAAAGAGAAGATTGCTACATTGTACAACACTGTAGAAGCATTAATGCAAGTTAAAAAAGAACTTCCTGTTATCATCTTTATGATCACTCAGTTAAATAGAACAATTGATGAGCCATCTAGAAAAGAGCCAGGTAAAATTGGTAACTATCCAGTATCATCAGATGTATTTGGCGGGGACGCTCTTATGCAAGGATCAGATATATTGATTGCTTTAAATAATCCATTCAAAGCTAATATACCTTTATATGGTCCTAAAGAGTACGATGTTCAAAAGAATCATATTTTTATGCATTTACTTAAAGTAAGAAACGGTTCTGATGATAATAACTTATTATTTATGGATGCTAATTTCAATAGACAGAAATTAGTAGAAGTAGCAGAGTTTGCTTCTCAAAATCCTACAGGTACATATCAGAGACGTTCTGCTAGAAATCAGCAGCAGAATCAAACATTCACAACACAAAACACATTCCAACCCTAACATTATACACTATGTCAGATTTTAATTTTTTACAGTCTCCAGAAGAGCAGAAAAAAGAATGGAAGCGTAGCAAGCTAGATGCTATACGTACTTACCATAAAACGTTAATTGAAGATCTTGGTATTAGTATCACAGACTTCAATATGAAAATGCCATTTCATAATAAACAAGGTACTCTTGTAGTTGGTATTTTCTCATCAGAATTTAAGAAAGAAAAAGGTTTCTACTTTGAATTAGTTACTAGAGAACTAGATCCAGTAGATCCTAAACGAACAGTATATAGAATCCCATATAACGCAGCTTTTGAAGAAGAGTATGAGTTAAATGAGAAAGGTTCTTATTTAGTTCCTATTGAACAATTGAGATCTGTTAATCCTCAATCTATTGCAATCAGTAAGTATGCCGCTGTTGAAAGTACAGAGAACGTATTTACAACCAATCCTAATCCTGTTTTAAAGGATGTGCACATATACAAAGCACCAGCTCCTATGGAAATGGCAGATGCTCCTTATAGTGAAATGACTATAAGAGACTACTATGCTATTCATACAGGTAAACCTGTAAGTGCCAAGACTTGGTTAAACGAGCTTATAAAATCTAAATAACATATAATAACAATCACATGGCACAAGGAGTATTAATTATTGCAGAGTCAGGTGCAGGTAAGTCTACAGCTATTGAGACCCTGGACCCAAAGGAAACATTCATTATTAATGTAGCTAACAAACCGCTACCATTTAAAGGTTGGAAGACAAAGTATACACTTTGGTCTAAAGACAATCCAACAGGAAACATGTATGATAAGTCTGGTACACAGCATATACATGCAGCATTACAGTACATAAATGATAAGCGTCCTGAAATCAAAACTATAGTAATAGATGATTTTCAGTACATGAGCTCATTTGAGTTTTTTGAAAGAGTAGACGAGAAGGGCTATGAGAAATTTACTCAGATTGGTGCAGGTTTAGCTCGTATAGCTAGAATGCCTAAAGATTTGAGAGATGACTTAACAGTGTTCTTTTTAACACATGCTGAAGAATCTACTGATATGGACGGTAAGAGAAAATTAAAAGCTAAAACAATCGGTAAAATGGTTGATGAAAAGCTTACCTTAGAAGGTCTTTTCTCTATTGTGCTATATGGTAAGGTAAAGAAAGGTAAAGATGATGTTATTAGATATGTTTTTGAAACTCAGACTACAGGTGATAATACTTGTAAGTCACCTAAAGGAATGTTTGATACCTTTGAGATACCAAACGATTTAGGTTTAGTTAAGAAAGCAATAACAGATTTTGAAAATTAGTTTAAACGTTTCACATTTATAAAACAAACAGTATGTTTAGTACAAAAGGACAAGAAGTAAAACAAGGTGGTGGAGTACAGAAGTCTCTACAACCAGGAGTAGTTTATGCACACATTTTTAGTGCATCAGTAAGAGAGTCAAAAAACACAGGAAAGAAATCTCTAGAATTGGTTTTAGAGGGACCTGCGTTAGAAAACTTTGAAGGATGGTCTATAGAAAAAGGTAACGACAGTGGTCCTAAGTTTACAGGACAATCAGCAAGAGTATCTGCAAGTATGTGGATTGATTCTTATAACGAGACAAGTCCGTCTAAGAATGAGATCATGATGAAACTTAGCATCATTGCTGTAGAATTAGGTTTAAAAGATGAGTTAGATACAATTGCTGCATCTAGTATTGAAGACTGGGTTGCACAAGTGTCTAAGTTATTAAAAGGTAAGAATTTATATTTCTTCCTTAAGGGTCAAGAAGAAGAGTATAATGGAAAAACAATTGTTAAGTTGTCACTTCCTAAGTTTAAGTTTGCAAATGCAGATGAAACTAAATTAGAGAAGTTTGATAAGAATAATCAATACCATTATAAAGCATTGCAGAATAAGCCAGTAGCTGGTTTTGAGCCTGTTAACGATGACTTTAATATGTAAACTTTCTTTTTCATATATACATAAATATGAGGGGGAGGTTTCTACTTCCCCCAACTTTTTAAACCTTAGCTCATGTTTAAAACTAAAAATCTGGTACATGATGTAAAAGATGTACCAACACCTTGGATATTTGAACACTTCTGTAAGCTTAAAGAAAAGCTTAGTGGGCAAGATGTAAAAATTAAGAGTCTGTTTAATTCTAAAGAACGTACTCCTAGTATGTGTATATACTTTGATTCAAAGTCTAAAGTATATAAATACAAAGATTTTTCAACTGGTAAAGGTGGTTCAGCAATAGATCTTGTAAAAGATATAGAAAATTTGTCCTATCATAAAGCCTGTACAATTATCGTAGAGATTTATAATGATTTTGTATTACACAATAATGGTGGATACGATGTAAAAGAGTTTAAGGAACAATCTAAATATAAAGTAGATAAGTATGCCTTTAGACAATGGACAACACAAGATCAGTATTTCTGGACACAGTTTAATATTGGATCTAGAATATTAGAAGAGTATTGTGTAAGACCTTTGGCATATTATACAATGGTAAAAGATGGTAAAGAGCTAGTTATTAATGGTAATTATATATATGGTTACTTTACTAAGGGTGGTGAGCTTTATAAAATATACCAGCCTAAAACTTTTGATAAGAAATTCTTAAAAATTAGAGACTATTTACAGGGTGAGCAGCATCTTGAAGACAATGATTATCTAATAATATTATCTAGTCTAAAAGATATGATGTCTCTTAGATCCCTTAAATTATCTAATATAAATATTGTAGCTCCAGATAGTGAGAATTCTATGATTAAGAAAGACACTATGGAAGAGTTTATTGAGGAGTATAAGAAAGTAATTGTAATGTTTGATAATGATGAAGCAGGTATTAAAGCCATGGAAAAGTATAAAGCTACTTATCCTGCAGTGGAAATACTTCTTCTTCCTATGAGTAAAGACTTATCTGACTCAATTAAAGACTATGGAGCTAAAGCTGTTAGAGACAGATTAGTTCCATTAATAAATAAAAAATTATAATGGCAACTAAAAAGAAATCTACTAAAACAGTAAGCAGAGGAGCTCCTAAGACTAGAAACTCAGGAACAATGACTGAGTCTGCTTTTTGGAGTTTTATCCGCAGTACACTTAGACAAAAATCTAGGTGGTGGAAACCTATTACAGAATGCAAGATGAAAGCTCGTAGGGCATATAAAGGTCCGTTAAAGAGACAGAAGTTTGAATACCAATGTAATAGTTGTAAGAACTGGTTTCCTGAAAAGAAAATAAATGTAGATCATATTGTACCTGCAGGATCTTTAAACTGTGCAGGAGACCTTCCAGGGTTTGTATCTGTACTGTTTTGTGAAGTGGGTAATTTACAAGTTTTATGTACAGATTGCCATGACTATAAAACTAAATTAGAAAAACAAAAGTAACATGGACGATTTACATAGAGACAGTTTTAGAGCTGAAGACTGTCAAGCAGAGTTAACCAGCATAACTCAAAAGCTTAAAAACTGTAATGATCTAATTAGAGAATTAGTTCACTTCCTTGAATATGAGGAAGCAATGACAGTAGATACTAGATCTCAGCAACGTATGAGTGAAAAACTTATAGAGCTAGGATTATGGCCTTCAAAATAATAAACTAATAATATGGAAGATAATCAAGAATTGGATAGTACTCCTAACTTTAGTACAGTATGGAATGATCCTGAATTGGCTGCAGCAAGAGTAGAATTTAAAAAACGCTGGGATGCAGCTATGCAAAAAATAGAAGATAACATGACAGCTGATATGGCGTCAGACGTTAGACAGTGGAGATGTGATGATGATTATACATGGAGGGCTGTAGCACATTCTTTCTATGAAAAGTACCCTGAATTCTGTATAGAACAAGGACTTGACAGTGGTAATCAAATTTCAGGTATGATGATCTGTGAAACAGCTCAAAAATTATTAAAACAAGAAACATCAGAAGGATGGAACTAGAAGCATTAATGGAAGATACGATCATCAAATTACAAGATGATTTTTATAGTAAGAAGTTTTACTTCTCTTATAGTAGCTTGAATAAGCTTATGTGGAATCCTGCAGTATTTTATCAGATGTATGTTCTAGGTAATAAAGAAGAACGTACTGATGCTCACTTAATACAAGGTAAAATTATCCATGCACTTCTTTTAGAAGAGGAGAAGTTTAATGACCAGTTTGTTATTAGCCCTGGCAAACTTCCTGGTGATAACATCAAGATAATAGTAGATAGAGTATATAATCATCATGCTGAAATAGCTCAAGATGGTGATACTCGTACTAAGTTAGAAGAATTTGATGGTGCTATCTTAGATGTAATGAAAGATATAAATTACTTTCAAAATCTTAAGACAGATCAACAACGTGTAGAAAAAGTAATTACTGCAGAAGCACTTAACTATTGGGATTTTCTTAAGATTAAAGGAAATAAAACTTTAATTGATCAAGAAACTTTTGATTATTGTAAAAATGCAGTAGATTTAATTAAGGCTAATAAGTCTATCTCAGATCTAATTGGAGCTAATATTAATGATTTTAGTAATATGGAAGTTCACAATGAGATTCCTGTACAGATAGAATTAGTAGATAAGCCTTTTGGTCTTAAAGGAATTATAGATAATCTTGTTATAGATCATGACAAAAAGATTATATTTGTAAATGATATTAAGACTACTAGTAAAGATTTAAAAGACTTCCCGGAAAGCGTAGAGTTCTATTCTTATTGGTTGCAGGCAACTATTTATTTAGCAATGGTTACTACAATCTATAAAGAAATGATAGATAAAGGGTATAACGTTAAATTCCATTTTGTAGTTATTGATAGAGCATTCCAAACGTATGCATTTCCAATATCAAGCACTACATACAGTGATTGGTTAGAGAGATTCTTCAGTGTGATAGAAAAAGCAACATGGCACTATACTAATAGAAGTTATGAACTACCATATGAATTTGCTACGGGCTCTGTAACATTATAAAGAAAAAATATGATAGAAAGCCTTTATGGGAAGTATTTTCAAAAGTCAAGATCATTTCTATATCCGGCACTTGGTATAAGACGTACTAGTAATATTTCTCCTACAGGAACATACCTTTCTCTTGAGGGGAAGATAGATCCTGAGGACATGAAATTAATAGTAGCATTTAAACCAACTGATACAGAAGGATTTAAAACATTTGAAACACAAATGCTTCTCACTAATCCTTTATTTGAAAGTAAACTAGATGTTAAAGACTATACACTTTATATATTTAACTTTGATATGTATAAAGATGATTGGTTTAACTTTCTATTAGGTAAATACTCACAGCTTTCTGTTGTATTAAAAAGAGCCATCAAAGCTTATTATGGAGAGACATCTTCAGAATATAAGTATATGGAAACTTATTTATACCCAGAAAAGTACCACGGAGTATATGCCAAGCTTTTAGATGTGGATATTGACGTTCTTAAAAAGAATGTAGAGCTTTGTGATGCTTGTAACCTAGAAAAAGAAACTTTAAAAATTCCAATAAAAGATTTGGAATTATTGGAGAAGACTCCTTAATTTTGTAAAAAACCAAATATGAATAAATCAATGTTGTTAGTTACTTCAACATGGGGAAGTAAGAAAACATTTAAGTTAATACCTGCATTATCAGACTGCCCTTATAATGAGGCTATTTTTGATGCTGATAATAAAGTGTTAGCAGTTATCTCTAAAGAGAAAAAAGAATCATTACACATGTTAGCCAAGCTTAATGAGTTTGGTGATCCTCAGACAATGAAAATTGGAAGAAGAGCTAATGGTAAAGATTACGCAGAAGAGCGTAAGACATTAGAAACATTCTATGAGTATTATGTAGAAAACGTTAATGAAGTAGAAAACTTTATTAAGATGTTTGCTATTAATGCTGATAGCTTTGATTATGCTCAATACTTTGTAGAAGAACCTAAGACTGCACCAAGCAGTCTTGTGACCGTATAATCTAACCCAAAACAACTGGAATAGGGGAGAGAAATCTCCCCTTTTTTCAGCTTTAAACCAAGGGGGGACAGCTTAACTGAACCGTACTATATGAAAAAAGACATGCCTACACATTGGGTAATGGACTACGAGACCCTAACAAATTGTTTTGTAGGTGTATTCCAACACTATAAAGATGATAGTATCAGTGAGATATTTATCATCAATCAAGATCAAAACGATCTACCTAAGTTTATTGACTTCCTTAATAAATGTGTCCAGCTTAATCAGTGGCACATATCTTATAATGGTCTAGCATTTGATGCTCAGATCTCTCAACACATTATTAAAAATCAACGTGCTCTTCTAGCTATTAATAATGGTTTAGAAGTAGCTACGTATCTATATAAATTAGCTCAAGATATTATTACCCGATCTGATCGTGGTGAATTCCAAGAGTTTGCTCCAAGACAGTTAAAGATCCGCCAGATAGATTTATTTAAAATGAATCACTGGGATAATAAAGCTAAGATGAGTAGCCTTAAGTGGATACAGTACTCCATGGATTGGGGTAATGTAGAAGAGATGCCACATCATCATAGCAAACCTGTTGAAAATCAGCAACAGCTGCAGGACATCGTTACGTACTGTATCAATGATGTACTATCTACTAAAAAGATATTAGAGCATTCTAAAGAGCAAATAGAGTTAAGAAAGACTCTTACTAATGAATACGGTATAGATTTATACTCAGCATCTGAGCCTAGGATTTCTAAAGAGTTATTCTTGTTTTTCCTTGAAAAGAAATTAGGATGGGATAAAGCAGAGATTAAAAGACTCAGAACTAAAAGAGATGAAATATATCTTGGACAGTGTATACTCCCTTATGTAAAATTTCAAACTCCAGAATTTCAGAAAGTGCATGACTACTTTAGAACTAAGGTAGTTGCATCTACTAAAGACAAGTTAAAGTTTACGCTTGATTATAAAGGTGTAAAGACTGACTACGGTCTTGGTGGTATTCATGGTGCTAAAGACTCTGGAGTATATGAAGCTCAGCATGGATGGACAATTATGACATCAGATGTAACATCGTTCTATCCTAATCTAGCTATTAAGAATAAATTTCATCCTGAGCACTTACCTCAGAAAGAATTTGGGGACCTGTATGAATGGTTCTTTGAAGAAAGAAAAAAGATACCAAAGACAGATCCAAAGAACTATGTATACAAGATTATTCTAAATAGTACATATGGTCTTACTGGTGACGAGAACTCGTTTCTATATGATCCTAAGATGACTATGCAGATTACAATTAACGGTCAGTTATTACTATCTATGTTGTATGAGATGTTATGCTTGGAAATACCAGAAGGTATTCCTCTTATGCAAAATACAGATGGTTTAGAAATGATGATACCTAACTCATTGATTCCTAAGTATATGGAAGTATGTGATAAGTGGCAGCAATTAACGCAGCTCAACTTAGAACATGACGAGTATTCTAAAATGATCATAGGTGATGTAAATAATTACATTGCTGTATACAAAAATGGAAAGGTAAAATGTAAAGGCCGTTTTGAATGGGAAGATCTTGAAAAGAAGAAAGTAGCTATGCTACATAAAAACAAGTCTTTCCTTATAATACCAAAAGCAATCTATGCATACTTTGTAAATGGTATATCCCCTGAAGAGTTTCTAGCAGAGAACAGATCATTCTATGATTACTGTGCAGGTGTAAAAGCTAAAGGTGGTTGGCATTATGAAGAGCGTAGCCTTGTAAAAGGAGAATTAGTAACTAATAAACTACAAAAGATTGTTAGATACTATGTTACTAAGACAGGTAACAAAATTATAAAATGTCATCCAGACGGTAGAGAAATGCAAGTAGAAGCCGGCCAGTGGATGCAGAAAGTAGTTAATGAAATAGATCCAAGTTTACCATTTGAAAACTATGATATAGACATGGATTACTATTTAGAAAACATATATAAGCAAATAGAGCAGATTAATAAAGTTAAGCATTGCTCTTTCACTCAATTATCATTATTTTAAAATCAAACAAAATGCCAATCAAGACAGAATTTACAACAGAACAAAGAATTAGACAAGCTAGTCTACCTAATCATGGTAAGACATACACAGTTATCCCTCATGGATACATTATAGATGAAACAAGAAGAGAACTTCAGGCTGCAGGGTTTGAAGTTTCTAAAGAAATATACAAGACTAACTTAAACGGTGAAGTAGCACAAGGTATCTATCATTTGAATTATGGTAATGATCAAGACATGGGACTTATGTTTGCATGGTCTAACTCATACAATAAAATGATGAAGTTTAAGTGTGCAGTTGGGGCCCAAGTATTTATCTGTATGAATGGTGTAGTGTCAGGAGACTTATCAAACTATGCAAGAAAACATACAGGGAATGCTTTACAGGAAGCCACTGATACAATTAGACATCAGATAGCTAATGCTAAAGGATACTATGATCAGTTAGTTAAAGATAAAGATATGCTAAAAGATATCACTCTTACAAAAAGTCAGCAGGCTGCTATTGTAGGCCAGTTGCTGATAGAGCAAGATATTTTAACACTTTCTCAAGTTGGTATTGTTAAGCGTGAGTTAGAAACTCCAACACATACGTACAACGCTCCTGCTGATTCAGCATGGACATTATATAATCATATTACATTAGCCTTAAAAGACTCACATCCAATGAGTTATCTATCAGATCATCAGAAGCTACACGGTTTCTTTGTGGACCAATATGGTAATATTAAGAAATATGTACAACCTGAATTAGACTTCACAGATGTTACTCAAGAAAAGGAAGTAACAAATTTTGAAGCAGCTAATGGTGTAATCTTTTTATAATAAAATTATGGAAGAGAGTATAGGCTCTGTGTTTAAAGCTGTATTGCAACATCTAAAGTGTATTGAAGTTAGACTAGAATTTACAAAAGCTGTAACTAGTCAAAAACAAAAATACGCTTTAGGTAATGCTGTACAGAAAGTAAAGCTAGCTATAAATCATCTATGTGATTTACTACCAAGTTCAAGTGGTGCAATGGAAGTAAAAAAGGAACTAGATAAAGATCATCTAGTTTATGTAATGCTACTGACAGAACAACTATATGATCTTAATAGTGAAGACATGGAAGAGATTGTAGAATTAATAGATAATCATCTTAGTAATAAATATGGCAAGGGAGAAATGTAAAGTAACCGGTAAGTCCAGGTTTCCAACACCTGGAGATGCTAAGGAAGCTATGAACAGTCTCAAGTCAGGTATAAGATATTATGATACAACAGGTAAAAGAATAAATAGAAGAGCAGGTAAAGTAAAGCAATGTAGATATTACTACTGTTGTCACTGTAATGGTTATCATATGACTAGTAACGATGCTCCCTTAGGTCAAAAGAAAAGAGAAAAGATATTTAAAGAAAGAATAGAGTCAACTAAGACTCTGGTAAAAAATAAGCAAGAGGCAGAAGAATGGAGAAAAGACTCTCTGCCATTTCCTGAAACTAAAACCAATAATAATGAGATGGTATAAGTTAAATGAAGACCATACTACAGAAATGCTACCTGAAGGAGAGTATCCTTTAAATGGAGATTTACGTAGTCCTATTAAACATATAGGAGATACTGTTGTAAATGACCAAAGAATATCTACAGTGTTTTTACATTTAGATCATAACTGGGACCCAGATGGTAAACCAGTTTTATTTGAAACCATGATATTTGGTGGAGAGTATGATGAAGAGATGTGGAGATATTGTACATGGGAAGAAGCTAAAGCTGGACATGATAGAATTGTTAACTGCCTTGAACAAGGTATAAACCCAACTGAAGAAATATGATTATAGGAATTAACGGATATGCTGGCAGTGGAAAAGACACTGTCGGTACTATCATACAATATTTAAAAACAAATATACCTGACATAGCTATATCTTTAGAAGATGTATTAGAATTTCCTCTCACTCATCAACGATGGTTAGAAGAACAGTCTGGTTGGAAGATTAAAAAATGGGCTGGTAAACTTAAAGTTATTGCTAGTATGTTAACTGGTATACCTGCCGAAAAGTTTGAAGACCAAGAATTTAAGAAAACACAATTAGGTCCTGAATGGAATATGACAGTAAGAGACTTCTTACAAAAACTAGGTACTGATGCTATTAGAGATGGTTTACATGGTAATGCATGGGTAAACGCTCTTATGGCAGATTATGAACCCATATCAGATAAGTCATACGTATTAGAAGACGGTACTCTTTTTGATTTAAGAACATTACCTGGCCATCCTTTATATCCTACTTGGATTATAACAGATACTAGATTTCCTAATGAAGCACAAGCTATCAAAGATGTAGGAGGTATAGTGATCCGTGTAGATAGACCAGGGATTAAACCTATTAATAATCATCCTTCAGAAGTTGGATTAGATAACTGGGACTTTGATTATAAGATAGCTAATGTATCTGATCTTAGAGCTCTTGCTGGTACAGTAGAAACAATATTATTAAAAGAAAATATACTGTAATGTGTGACCAATGTGTAAACTATGAACTAGATGATAATGAGTCTCTTGAAGTTACTCAGGAAGACATTGATCATTGGAAAGAAAAAGGTAAGTATTATGGCTACCCTCAATGCTGTATAGATGCTTTTTGTAATAGAATAGATCTTAATCTAACACCAGCACAAGAGCAAGTACTTGATAATCATGGTTTTATACCATGTCATGATCATGCTCTTATGGTAATAAAGGGTGAAGTCACTTTAGAAAGTCTTATTGAAAATAGAGAATGTCAATATGACTATCCTATGGATGACCATGATGCTCAAATAGTAAAATTTATAATAGATAATGATGAAGAACTTAGACAAGAATTTCTTGACGCAGGATACATCTCTGAAGAAAAGGAAGAGATTTAAAATACCTTATGTAAAGGTGAGTATTAAAGATAATAAAGTGGTCTATGCAAATAATAGAACAGTCTACGAAGACTCTAAAGACAAGAGATAATGGAAGAAGCTCTGATGCTGTAAGCCCAAATTTTATATACGGATGCCTTGGTGGTTGTATGAAGTCCTATTGTTATGTAGGTAGATATAATCATGATAAGGTGTATGTTAATAAGAATACAGATGATATTCTACATTCTGTTTATGATTGGCTAGTAGATAAACCATGGCCTAAAGTTCCTAATCAGTGTGATGAAAAGTATTACACTATAGATATAGGCTGCAGTACTGATGTAGCTTTGATGACTAAATATTATAATTGGCAAAAGGTATTTGACTGGTTTGACTGTCATGCAATGGCTAAGTCTACATTTGCTACTAAATATCCTAGTATGTTCCGTCCTAATGAGAAATTTGTATTTCATCCTGATAAACACCGTATCAGGGTAAGTCTTATGCCTCAGATCTACTCTAATGTATTAGAACCCGGTACAGACAGTATAGCTCGTCGTATAGCTGAAATTCCTAGATTACAGCAATACATGGAAGTACATATTAACTTTAGTCCTATTATATATGCAGATGGTTGGTTAGGTGAATACCGTAAGTTATTCCAACAACTTAAAGATGCAGGTGCAGATGTTAAGTGTGAATGCATATTCCTTACACATAATATAAATCAACATCAGCGTAGTTCTGAAGAAGTACAATCTATACTATGGAGACCAGATATTCAAGAGTCTAAAGACTCCCAGTATGCTCCTGATAATATTAGATATAAACACACTCTAAAAAGAGAAATGGTAAAAGATTTTGTATCTTTATACTCAGAATTTTTTAACCCAAGTAACATTAGATATATATTTTAAGATGAAAATACTACACATTAGTGATACCCATGGATTCCACAATGCCTTCCCAGATTCTACCTGGGAGGGTATTGATGTAGTAGTCCATAGTGGAGATTGTTCTAACTACTATGATGTATTTAGAAATGAACAAGAAGTAACTAACTTCTTAAATTGGTATGAGCGTGTACCCGTAAAGTATAAAATATACGTAGCGGGTAACCATGATACCTGTATAGAAAGAAAAAGAATAACTAGAGAAGACTTTGAAAAACGTGGTCTTATCTATTTAGAAGATGGATTTACAAATATAGATGGAATTAAGTTCTATGGTTCTCCTTATACACCAACATTTGGTCAGTGGGCATTTATGAAAGCTCGTGACAAAATGCATAATGTGTGGCAAGCTGTACCAGAAGACACTGATGTATTAATAGTTCATGGTCCCCCTAAAGGAATCAGAGACTTATCATTTGATAGACATGGTCAATTAGAATTTTGTGGAGATATGGCTCTTTATAAAAGATGCATGCAATTAAAAGATACTCTTAAGTTAGTATGCTTTGGACATATTCATAATATGGATGACATACCAACTAACCAAGGTATATCTCGTTTTGCACATACAAGTACAGCATTTTCTAATGCAGCTTGTGTATATGATGGGCGTTTTGATTTAGGCTTAGTATCATTTGGTAATAAATTTAAAATTTAGTAATTATAATTATGTACAAAGCAGAAGTTTTATATGAGGATACATGCATTAGAGTGTATGATCCAGAGAAAAAAGAGTTAATAGCCGTTTTTAAAACTTATTCTAAAGCATCTAATAGACTTGGAGTAGGACATTCAACAGTTCAACATAAGTGTGAATCTAAGCGTAGAATGTACTCTCCTATGCTAAAGAAAGAAGTAGCATGTAGAATAGGTGTAATGAAAAAAGGTGATAAAGAGTTAATAGAACTTACTGAAAAGTATTTAACAATCAAACCAATGAAGAAATGAAAAAATACATAACAGCAATATTAAGTATAGGAACAGTAGCAATGCTGTTCTATACGCTGTTTGATTTAAAAAATCAAGTAAAGCAAATACCAATGTTGGAACATCAATTAGATAGTGTAAGTATTATAAAAGATAGCTTATATCTAATCAACTTTGAAACCCAAGTGCAAAATGGTAGATATGAATTATCTTTAGAGCATTTAAAGGAAGTAGATCCTAAAGCTGCTAAAGAATTTGAAGAATTTATGAATACTCAAACAGAATAATATGAAACAATGGTTTAACAAAATAAAGAAATACAATTGGACATTCCTTGTAGTATGGACAACAATACTACTAGTATCTTATTTATTATGGAGTGCAGTAATTAATTTAATAAAAGCAGCATATGAATAATGTAAATGTAAAAGTCTTTCTAGAAGACTGGTGTCATACTTGTCAAAAAGTAAAACCAGATTTAACTAATCTAGAAAGCGTATATAAAAATATGGTAGATTGGGAAAATTTAAGTGTAGATACAGATGGCCCACAGTTACAAGTATCATCAGTACCCACTGTAATATTCCTAAAGAATGGGATTGAGGTAGACAGAATGGTTGGAGAACGTCCCCGTATTGTCTATGAAGACTCAATAAAAAAATATTTATTATGAGATGGAAATCAAAAGAAAGTAAAGAACCTAAATTAGGAGATACCCGAGAAGGTTATGTTTTTGCATGGTTTCCCACATTAGTACAGAATACAGATGAAAAGAATCAATGGTATTGGATATGGTTAGAACCATACTATCGTAAACAGGAGTATATGAAAGCTACATTATTAATGCCTGATCGTCCTATGTCTGTACTTAAATGGGTAACTATAGAAGCTACTACCAACAATTTGATAAACCAACCAAAGAAGTGGTAATGAAACCTATAGAACATAATAGAGATTATTATTTAGAGAATGATAGAGTTATATTCACTGCAGCTTTCCACGTAAAAAGGGGAAGCTGTTGTGGTAATGGCTGTAGACATTGTCCTTACACAAAACCTCATAAAAGAGGAAACACACAATTACAAGAACATGTTACAAGAAATACTAACAGCCCCGAGAACGGAGGATCAGAAACCTAAGTTCTTTCTGCACGATGAAATGATAACTTGGTTATCTGATACTTGCTATTTTACTACCAGTATACGTCCAGAAGGTAGATACGGATTAACGTTACCTTATATAGATTCTTATGGACAAGTATATTCAAGTGAGTATACAGAAGTAGCAACTCATTTTATTGTAGAAAATAAATGTTTAATAGAAGGAAAACAGATAGGACCATCTACTTCTTCTTACATAGATTTAACTAGCCATCTTAAAGTTATTCAAAGTTTAGTTACTAGAGTTAATTGGTTAGAAGAGGCTATGAAAATTAATAACCAAAAGATAGGTACAGAAATAGCTCAACTAGTTAATAATCAAATAGTTATGCAGAATGAGCTTGTAGAACTTAAAACAAAATTAGATGAAAAAACAGCAGATAATCAATAGACTTTGTTCTACCGGTATAGAAGATCTTTATATAAAGAGAATTCTTAAAAGAGCTGTTAGAAGACTTAAATGTAAAGGTATTAGATTAGTTATAAGACAAACTAAAGAATCATTACTTAATATAGATTGGTTATGAAAAGAGCATTGTATCTAGATGATATTAGAACACCTACAGAAAACCTTCCAGGTTATGAACCATGGCATGTTGTAAGAAACTACGATGAGTTTGTAGAATGGATTATTAAGAATGGAATGCCAGACTTTATAAGTTTTGACCATGACTTAGCAGATGAGCATATAAATGATTACTATACGCAATTAGCTCAGCAAGGATATCAGCATCCTAAGTATATGGATTATAAAGAAAAGACAGGTATAGACTGTGCCAATTGGCTAGTAGAGTATTGCCAAGCAGGTAATATAAAGCTAGGACGTTGTGCAGTGCACTCACATAACCCTGTGGGGGCAGCAAATTTACATAGCCTATTAAATGGATTTAAACGCCATATGGGCTGGGATGAGGATTGTTATATAGGCAAGGTGCCATTTACTACAGAAAATAAATAAACATGCAAATAACCTTATCACTATTAAGTAAGAACGAGACACTGCTTGGTCTAATGATGGACCAAGGAGAGTATGAAAGAACAAAAGAAGTATGGGTACCCTTTACACGACTAAGGTTAGGATTTATATTCCTAACCTTAGACTTAATGTGGTATCATAAAACTAAGAAGTAATTATTACCTTCTTTGTTTATATGCTTCCTTTTCTGCGGCTTCCACTGGACTCACTTGAGTTCCAGTGATGCCAAAGATTCCAAAGATATCTTTCCAGAACTTAGGTTGATCTGCTTTCTGGAACCAATAAGGACCAGTATCTTTTTTCCAATAGGCATTAGGCTTATCTTCTAAATATAAAGCAAAGTTACTATAAGCATCAACCATTCTTTGACCAGTAGTATTCCATAAACCAGTAGGATCTCCCATACTTTTAACTGTACTTCCAGCTTGTTTTAATGTTCTACGACCAAAACTAAGATTCCATTCACCTTTTTTAGCATTATATTCTACAGGATTAAGAATTCCAAACGTTTCAGTTTCACTTAATGTTGCCATAGTAGCTACTAAAGTATGATTAAATAACCATCCCGTTAATTTAAAGTCATCTTCATTAAGAGCTCCACTACGTTCTTTCATTCTATCATACTTATCAGGATCTTCTGCTCCGTACCACTTAAATAGATTAACTAGTAAGAATGACATAAACATTTGTAAAGCAGCATCTGCAACAAACTTTTTAGCATTAGTTTTTTCTTCACTAGTAATTGATCCAATACTTCTAGTTCTAGCTAATTTAGCAGCAGCTAAAAGAGTACTTGTATAATAACCAGTACTAACTGTACCTAAAGCATTACTAGTTCTTGTAGTGGCAAATCTATTCATAAACATAGAAATAAAGTATCTCTTTAAAAAGAAAGCCACTCTACCTAAAGCATATCTCATTACCTCTGGTTGATCCATTTTAGCATATGTACCAACTAATCTATTGTTTAGTTCATGAGATCTATTTTTAAACTCATTGAATTTCTTACCACCCTGAGCCCATTCTTTATCTATTCCTTCTTTAAGTTCTATTTGTCCATTACGTATTTCCCAAGCATCTACATAACTAAGTTCAGTAGGAACACCGTTAATAGTTTGTGTAACTTTCTGATGATGTAACATTCCAGAAAGTAGTTCAGTTTGTACTTCTAAATCTAAAAACTGTCTTGGAGATGTAAAGAAACTAAGTCCTGCAGCATCCCCTACTAAACTTCTACCAAATTGTTGTTTTACAAAGTTCTCAAAAATACCTTGACCTGGGTCAAAAAGTAACATCATCTGAGCATCTAAAGACTTATTACCAGTCTCATATAAAGACATTGTATGAGCCCTTAGCATTTTTACAGCTTTCCATTTACCAGTATTGTAACTTTTTAAAGTTAAAAATCTACCACCAGATGACTCTATAAGATTTTGTACTAAAGCTCCCATTCTATTCTTTACAGCAGAAGGAAGAATATTTGATGCAAACAATCCAAAGCTAGCTATAGACCCAGCTCTACTTAATGTTTTTTGTATAACAGGAGCTTTATTACCACCAATCCAACTATTAGTATGAACTCCTTGAAACTCTCTCTGTATAATGTTACTTATAGATCTTCCTCTAGTAGTCTTTTGATTAACATTAAAGAATTTACCTAATGCGGCTGCTGCTTTAGCTGCACCTTTATCATTTTTTGCAATACGCTGAGCAGTTACATTTTGTAAAGCTTGTGCAAAAGGATTTAACTCAATAAGCTTTTTTTGCTTTAATCCAGAATGCATATACCTTCTCATACCATCCAGTATATTTAAACTCACTTGATCTACATCTAGTGAATACATACCTGTAATAGGAATTCTTTGGATATCTTCTCCAAATACATCTGTATACATTAATTTACTACTATCAAAGTTAAATCCAATAGATTCAGCATCATCAGCTGCACCAAGTACAGACTCTTTTAAACCTTTAGCCCACTCTTTAAATTTATTAGTTTCTTTTCCTACAGATGTATCTTGTAAATATTCTAAGTTCTCTTTACCATATCTAGGAATTTCTAAATACAAACGACTTTCTCTAGGTAGATTAGCTTGATGTTTAAGATGAAGTTCTTTCATCTTTTCCATTAAAGCAAAAGCATTAGGATTTTCTCTTTGTAATTTAGTATACTCATAGTTATAATATCTATCATCTTTAGCACCTTGCTCAATTGTCTTAGGTAAGAAGTTACCACGATTATCTACAGTTTCACCAACTACTTTTTTAGTTCTATATTCTTTTTTAACTGAACGGAAAAAGTAAGATAAGCTAGGTTTACCTAAAATTTGCTCACCGTCTGAAAGAGTAATCTTCTCATAATGCTCTTCATTATTGGGACGGTTACGATTCCATATGAATAAACGCTCATATTTAGTTATAACTTCACCAGAATCTCTATCATAAACTTCTTTCGTAACATGATTATCTTTAAACCATTTTTCAAACGCAGGGCTTTTACTAAATAGTCTAACATAATTATTAGGCTCTAATAGACTATCTATACTGTTTTCATTGTTCTCATCAAAAGGCTTTTCACCCATCTGATCTAGATAGTTATTAACTATATCTGTATAGTAATCGGTAGCCTCTTTAGATTGTATCTCAGAAAGTCTTTGGTATAAAGTAGCTAATTCTGCTTTTTGAAGAACGTTTATTCTAAGGCTAATACCTTTATCAATCAACTCACTAAGTCTAGCGTCATCCTCTGGAGATAGTCTTTTACCTATTGCAAAATCTTTTCTAGTAAATAGAGAATCAAGTTCTGATTGTTCATCATCTGTAAGCCCATTATATAAGCTCTTTCTTTTATCTTGTATAGATTTCTGATAAGCTTTAATTTTATCTTTAGAAGTTTGACTAAAGTCACCTCCAATAATCTGTCCATCTTGATCTCTAAATCCTACAGAAAGATCTAGCATGTTTTCCATCTCTCCAGATGAATCTACTAAATCTTGAGTAGCTTTAGGCAACTTAGCCATGAAGTCTTTAAGATCAGAAATAATCTGATTTCTCTCTTCAAAGAATTGAGGAGTATAAGCAACTACTGTATTCTCTTTAATCCATTTATCTCTAGCCTGTTTAAATTCTGGACTGTCTGGTGATATTCCCTCATCTACTAAGTTCTGTTCTATTCTTCTTAATGTAGATTCAAACTTATTAGTAGGTAACCATTCAAAAAACTTTCTTGATTCTTTTCTATACTGACGCTCTATCTGAGCTATCTCAAGATCAAGACCAACTTTAGGATTACCGTTTTCATCTGTTAAAGAAGCTAATTGAGAGTATCTTCTCCATAAGATTTTTTTCTGAGATAAAATCTCGTCAATATGCTCAGGATCATACTCTTGATCTGTAAGATTTTTAATTTCATTTAAAAGCTCATGCTTTTTTCTATAGGCTTCTTTACCCACTTCAGAGTTATAGATCTGCTCACGGTTATAGTATTCATCAACATATTCTTGATGAAAGTAATCTTTCTTATGTTCTCTAATCTCTTTAAGTTTTTGATCAGCTAAAGTTTGATCTCCAGATGCTACAGCTATATTGTAATCATGTCTCATACTAGCAAGTTCTACTAAATGCTCTTTAAACATAGATTTAAAAGCAAGTACTTTTCTAGTTTTCATTAAGCCATCCTTTGGATCTATGTAAGGTTTGCTTTCTTCATAGACCAACTCTTTCATTACTTTAGAAAAGTTTGTATTACTATAACCAGCAGCCTCTAATAAAGGACCAAGTTCTGTAGACATTTCATTACTTAAACGAAGAGTTTCAGCATCTACATCATTATAAGCAGACTTTAAAAACATAGAGAAACCACCAACTATAGGATCAGGACTATTGGTATATGCTTCAAGGAAAGAAGAAAAGATATTAGTATCTTTAGCATTTCCAGTTAGCAAATCATTAACTCTTTCTTTAGTTAATCTTTGAGCATCCCATTTTTTCTGAACTCTATCAATCTCAGATTGCTTTTGATTTTTATCAGTAAGCTGTTTGATAATATCTGAATAGTATCTATCTATTTCTTCCGCTAAAGGTTTTAAATGCTCAAGCATTACATCATCAAGGGCATTAGCATATATTTTACTAATAGCTCTAGCACTTTGATCAATAGTATACTTAACCCCAGAAGCTAATCTTGAAAAATCAGTATTAGGAGAAAGTCCAGCATCATTAAGACCGTTTATAGTTTCATCTATAAATGTACTCCAGTTTCTCATTAACAAGTCATAGTAGAATATATCTTTAATTATATCTTGAGAATCACCTTTAGTAGATAATTCTTGTATATGATTATAGATCTTATCAGTAATCTTATTTAAATGGAGCATAGCATGTACAAAACTCTGTACAGCTTTTTCACGAGCTTGTACATCTTCATACATATCATCTAGTAACTTATCAATGTCAGAGTTAGACAAAGTATCTTTAAGCTCTTGAAGATCACCACGTTTTGTAGCTTCATCAACTAAAAACTTACGAGCTTCACTATAGTTACCATTTTCTCTAATACGTCTAATCTGACTGCTTACAACACTGTAAAATCTTTTAGAGGCTATAGCCATCTCAGTCTGCTCAACAGCCATTAACTCTTTAGTAAAGTTAGAAATATCACGTAGATAATCTACCATGTCTTCTTCAGTAAAGATCTCAGTATCAATATTAAACTTATCATTTCTTAGCATATCAGCTAGCTCAGATAAATTAGTCTTAGTAGAAAGCTTTTCAATCTTAACATCTTTACCAAAGATCTTACGTAAGGCTTGTTTAAAAGCAAAGATCATTTTATTAATAAAGTCTGTAAAAGACTTAGAATTCTTAATCTGATTAGTCTCATTTTCTGCTTCTTTAGCCAGCCCTCTAGTAAGAACCTCTTGTTGAAAATGAGCACTATCTTCTTCTAACTCAGGATATAGAGCTTTAACTTGCTCTAATATAGATTTGCCTTCCTCACTGTTTGATAGATCAGAGAACAATTTATTAAACAAATCTTTGTTCTGAGTAAATACTGCAGCTACTAAAGGATGAGAGAATTCATGTAGTATACTCTCTGATGTAAAGCCATCTTCTACAAAATATACTTTACCCCCATAGAAAAAAGCTGCTTCACCATTCCATGGATTCTGAGCAGCTGTTGTTAGTTCACGAGCTTGATCAGCAGTAATCTGACTATAAGGAATATTTAAATTATCAGATATTTTAAATGCAAGTTCAACAGCAACATTGTTACCAATAGTCTTCTTTTGATTTTCTACACTAGGAGTCTCACTAGTATCTTCTATATCTGTAGGAGCTACTTCATTTAAACCAGTGATATACTGTATAAGAGGTTCACCATTTTCATCTAACAATACACCTGACCCCTCTTTTTGAGTTTCCCAATCACCTTTTTCTTTCTTAAAAGTATCAGTGTACACTTGGGCCCATAGTCTTAAAGATTGTTCAGGATCATCTTGAATATCTAAAATACCATTAAATAGTAAAGACTCCTTACCATTAGGAGCCAATACTTGTTCAAGTTCATTAGTTTCTTTATTACGGATAATACTACAAGCCATATGTTAGGAATTACAGTTTTTAGATTCTTCAATTTTCTTATTAATAGCAGCCTCAATTTCTTGATCTGATATAGGTTGATTAGATTGGAATTCCTTTCTAAAGCCTAGCAGTTGCTCAGCTCCAGGATGAATATATCCAAATCTCTTATATAACTCAGTAGCCAAATGATCAAAGGTTCTAGGTGCAGACTTACTTAAAAAGTCTACAAATTCTTCTTTATTCTTAGTCAAGTGTAATCCAAACTCAGGAAAAGCTACTTGGAAACCATTGCTTAAATGAGCACTAATTACATCTAATGATTGATTTATAAAGCCAACGTTAGAATCATAAGTTGCATCTGTCCAATTTTTTCCTACAGATTTCAATACTACACCTGTACTATTTCCAGAATCTTGGTATACTTTAGCTACGTTATCACCTGTACCTTTTTCATTTACAGGGTATACAAATATAGTGTTTTTATTAGCATTCAATATAGGATCAAGCTCACTCTTTGCAAACTTATTCTTAAATGTAGCTATAGAAGGAGATATAGGAGTTACCGCAGTAGCTTCAGTAATAGGTTCTACTATTGTAGGTTTATTAGACTGTATATAGTTTCTAAATCTATTACGAACAGCTGTAGCAGACTTAGCCCAGTTTTTGTCAAAGGTTTGAGAATACTTTTCTAAAAACTCTGTTGTCATCCCCTCTTTAGATAGCTCATGCATAGGCTCTTCTAAAAGCTTCATTAAAGATTCAGAAGGAAGAATTATTGCAATACTATCGTTAGTCTTACTAATACCAGCTCTTAAGTATTCTGATATAATCATTCTACTAAAGAACTTAGAAATTTCAGCGTTAGCCACAGGATTAGTTACTTTAATAGTTGCTGGGTCAGCAAGTCTCTGAAGGTTTTCATGAAGAACATTAGCCATATCAGTGTCAAGCTTACTTGATTTTAACTTAAGTGTCTTAAGTTTATTTACATCAAACTTGCTACCTGGAGTATAACCTAATTCATCAAAGATCATGTAGTCTTTTTCTAACTCTGGGTATTTAGCTTTAATTCTATTGAACTCATCTGCAATACTATTGTCAGATTTAAGCATGCTATGGAAGTTAAAAGTTCTTTCTAAAGCTCTATCCCTAAGTCTATCTTCATAACTTTCTCTACTTTCATTTTGTCTTACTGGAAGAATTGATCTTAAATACTCACGCTCTAATACATAGTGAGAGTACTCTTGAAAGTTAGCATTTACCTCACCCATTTTAAATACTTGAGCAGGAAGAGTAGAAAGACCTATTTCTTTATAAGTTCCTTTATCTGTATAAGCCATGCTTGCAAAGTCAGACTTTATTTGGTCTATATCTACATACATTACCCCGTCTTTTACATAAGCCCCATTTCTAATTTGTACATTCTGCACAGGCATAGCTTTATCTATAAGCAAGCCTTTGTACTCTGTAATTTTAGAAATATCAATTCCCTTTAGGTAATTCTGTAAAAGATATAAAGGAAGGTCATTTTTAAATGCCGCCACATACTTTTCAGCATCATCAAAGGAATTTGTATATGACTTAGTAGCAATCTTATCTATTAAGAAGTTATTTATATTAGCATCTCCTCTAAGCTTCATCAACGGTTCCCAAAGCTTTAATTGGAAATCTTGTACAAAGAATGATTTAATAGGAGAGTTATACAATATATTTTTAACTAAATCAGCTGGCACAGCATCCACAATATTTAACTTACCAATTTCATTTATTCTCTGTTGAGCTGAAAATAAAGACTTAGAAGGTGCAGTATCTAGATTAACCTTTAATTTAATATTAGTTAACTGACCCATCAAGTCTTCTAACTCAAAGAAATGAAGAAGAGCTGCTTTAGCCATATCAGAAGTAGTATCCTTCTTTTCAATCATTCCTAATAAGTTATCACTAGTGTACTCTACTCCTTCATTATATTTATTAATAATCTTATATATACCATCATTACTTACAATAGGTTCACCTGTACTTTTATTAATAGGCAAGTCATCTTCAAAGTTATCTAGTATAAATTGTTTTTTAATCTCAAACTTATTAAGACCTTTTCCTTTATTTTCACCTTTACCACTTGCTTCAAAGAAAGGACTATTAGCTGCTGCTCTCTTTTTAATATAGTCAACAATTAAAGGTTGAGATACAAAATGAGCTGCTGTTTTAAAGTCTACACCTGATTCAAGCATAAACAATAATACAGGACCTGCCACATTGTTACCATTAATATTAAAGATCCAAGCGTCTTTCTCAATATCCACCCATCCGTTCATCAACTGAGAGATTAGATCAGAGATCTTTTCACCACTTACAGTATTAATATCAGATAAAGAAATATATTGTTTACCATCTACACTGATTGAGTTATGCTTCATTCTAATATTAATAGGACGAATTTGCTTAACAATCTTACCTGTTTTAGGATCTTTTTTATATTCACCAGTTGCAAAATCAATTGGATAGTGGGTATACTGTGTTTCTAATCTAGCACCTATTCTTTTAAAGATAGATGAGTAAGCATTATCTACGGCACCAATACCTAACGTCTTTTTACCAATGTTATTAGACTCATGCTTATATAGATTGTATCTAGGTTCTAAAGTACGAGTAGGACTAATCTTAGATGCTTTTTCTTTAGTCTTATTAGCTAAAGGACTGTATCCTTGAATATCTTTGCTAGCTAAATCATCTGCTACACCTTTAACAATATCAGTATTGTTTGGACGGATAAGAGCTTCAAAGTTATCAGGGTGCTCTAAGATCTCACGAATCTTTTCAATAATCTTATTCTCTGTACCCTTAACATTATCATTTGTACTATACTTAGCTTCTTTACTCTTCTTAGAATAGTTAGGTTGGAATATAGTTAACTTGTCAATATCAAAGTCAGAGCCAGACTTAGCCACGATCTCAGCTGGAGGTATAACAATAGATCCTGCTTCTTCAGGAAGGAATTCATACACTTCCATAAACTCCATAGAGTTTAAACCTTGTACAGGAATACGTACACCTACCATAGTGATAAGCTTACGGTTATCTTTTTGATCTAACCACTCATCTTTCTTAAGCACTTCATTTAAACGCTCTCTTGTACCAATCTTCTCTCCGTCAGTATGCTTAAGTTCAAGTAACTTATAGTAGTCACCTTTCATAGCAATCTTAACTTTCATTGCACTAGTCTTACCATTCTTTCCTTTACCAGGACGATAAGTAGGCAAGTCATTAGTACCACGATAGTTCTTAATGTCTTCTTCTGTAGGATTAGTTAACTTAGTAGTAGACTCAAAGCCAGCTCCAGAAACTTGTACTAACTGTTCTCCGTTCATCTTCTGACGAACCAATCGTTTAATCACGATAGAGTTTAACAACTTTTCAATCTTCTCAGCATTAAGGCTAAAGCTTAAGTCTCTTTTGATACTATTAATATCAGAGCTTTCTCTTACAAAATCTATATCATGCTCAGGAAGTTCTTGACGAGCAAGTTCTCTTTCAACAAACTCCATTAAGCTTTTTACACTACCTGTGTAGTTTCCTTTCTTGTCTTGTGTCCAACCAGCTTCTGCTAGTAACTCATTCTTCTTTTTAGTCTGAAGATCATCTAGTAACCCTTCAAAGTCAGTTACTAACTTTTCAAAATCTTTAGATGTAGCAATACCTTGTTTAAACAAGTCATTGATAATCAACTTTCTAAGCTGAGTAGAGAATATAGTTTTGTTCTTCCAAGTAGATTGGATATCTACTTGATCTTTTAAATACTGAATAAACACTTTATTAGTAGTATACTCAGGATCACCTTGATTCCAAGGTTGTGTAGTTCTCTCTTCTTTATTACTATAAAGATCATCATACTGACCATCTTTAGTAATAGTAGCTAGTTTACTTCCAGATTCAAATACAGCATAGTCAACTTGCTGCTTAACTAAGTTATCATGTACTACTTCCATATTAGTCCCTTTAATTAAACTAGGGATTAACGGAACTAATGAAAACTTATGGAAAGCCTGTAAGTGTAACTTATCACTCTTAACAGGACCAGCATACTGAAACTTTTTAGTTGGGAAGAACTCACTAATTTCTGCAGGGTCAACCACCTCTTCATTAATAATCTTATTGTAAAGATCATTTTGTTTTTCAGACCATGCCCCCTCTAAAATAGAGAACATACGATAGGCATCAAAAGTTACCCATCCTTGAGCATCTCCCTCATTCATTTCTGAGTAAGGTTTTAATATAGAAGCTGCTTGCTCTTTAGTATATCCTTTAGAAGTAAGAGCGTCAAGATATTCATCGTAATAAACCGATGTAACATTATTATCTTTAAATACTACTGAGTTAATAGTACCATCAAAAGTTCTTTGAGTAGCTCCTATCTTTCTAGCATAACCTCTTCCAAGATTGTTAACAAAGTTAGTAGTGGCTTGACCAGAAGCAAAGATTCTACCAGTAGATCCTATAGCAGCATTACGCTTATGGAACTCTTCTTTATTATGATTGTACATAGCTAAGTCACCATAGACCATAGCCATACCTTCCATATTATGGATTAAAGAGTTGACAGTGAATGATTTAAGTGCAATCACTTTAAGCTGAGCATCAGTTAAATTAGACCCCTGTCCAATTAAGCTAGTAATACTTTTAGCAGAACCTCTAGCACCACCTCTTAATAACTCTTTAGATATAAAAGGCATTTCACCAAATATATTAAGGTTTTCTTGAGTTAGCTTATTTATATAACTAGAGATATCATTAGAGATTCTTTTTGATAATTCAGCATCTTCTAAAAGATCTAATGAGTTATCAGCATTAGCTATCTCTATTAAGTCTTTCTTTAAACCATCAGAAAGAATATCATCAAACATTGTAAATGTCAATCCTCTCTCGTTAAAACCAGGAATGTTAGGAAGCATGCCTGCCTTAAGCATAGCAATACGCTCCATCTCTGCAGCAATCTTTGGTTTAAGAAGAGCTACTGTAGCATTATTTGCTGTAGCATCATCTGCAAAGTATTCACTACTAATATATAAATGACGAGACTTAGCATTGAATGGTGTAGAAAGAAGAGATACGGAATAACCATACGCTGTAGATTTAGAAGCATGTCTAGGTGCTTCAATTACACCTCTCATTAACATGGTATGTAAGTCCATTACAAACTTAGTAGCTGGGTCAGCAGATGTAGTTTTGATACCATTAACTCTAAACTGAGCTTGAGCTTCATTACTAACTACTTCCTTAATACCATCTAAGTTGACTATATCAATACTAACTGTTTCAGCATTAGTCTTGCCCACTCTTCTTTGATTCATATTAGCTGTATCAAAGTTTCCTGTAGGAATATGGAATAAGCTATTTAACCAAATGCTATATTTAGCAGCTGGGTTATTTCTGAAGTTTAAGTGAGCCATGTGAGGCTTGTTAATTACATCAGCATATGTTTTACCAGCAGCGTTTAATTCTGCAAACTGTTTTGTAACAGTATTATTTAATGATAAATCAAAAACAGAATCACCATTAACATTCTCTACAGAGTTGTTACTATACTTACCAGAGTTGGTACCTTCTATATTAAGAATCTTTTCAATATTAGATGACTCTCCTTTATGTAAAAGTGTAGTATTACCCTTACTATCTTTAGTAGTTACATTCTTTAATTCATTACGCAAGAAGTCAATTGGACTACTAATCTTAATTTTACTTGCCGGCTCTTTAGAAGAATTAAAATAGTTAATTCTAGATAAAGCAGAATGTAAATAAGTAACTGCTGTATAATTGTCATTTAAACTTTCTCTAATAGCTTGATTGTCAGTTACATACAAACCGATAGCTCTTAAAAATTTAATAGCTTGCTCAGAGTTAAGTTTAGATGTACCACTCATAAGAGTGCTCTTAGGAAAATCATTAAGTATAGATTCTATATTTAACTCATTACCTTGAGGAGTATTTCTTACATACTTGTTATTTCTTATAGCATCAAATTGAGACTTAAATGTATTCTCAACTTGTTTAAACGTTGGACTAGTTTCAGTAAACTCTACACTAAAAGTATACCCGTCTTCACCAGGAATCTGAGTTTTAACTAAACGTACTTCTCTAATTGGCACACGGTATACACTAAAGTCACGGTGGAAATTAATCCACATATTCATAGCAGGCCAATCTGAAGTTTGAGTCTTTTCCATAGGATCACCTAAACGTTCAACCAAAGCCTTTAATTCAGGGAATCTAGTAGAAGCTTCAGAAAGCTTTCTATACATATCTACTTCATCAATAGCTCCTTGTACAGTATTAATTACAATACCCCAAGTTCTATTAAAGTCAGTTAATTTAGGAACACCTAAAGCATTCATTTCAACCTTACCATTCTTATCTAAAGCTGGTAAGCTCTTAATTAAATATACAGTTTGGTTACTAGCTAACTCTCTAACTGATAACTCATTACCTTTACGTTCAAATGCATTAGACCCAAAACTTTCACGAGCTTCATTAGCAGTTAAAGTTAGTTGATCTTCTTCATCCTTAATTGCATCTGCTGCATTTTCATTAATGTCTTGTTCAGCACCAGTTAAATCTGCATACTTTTCATCAAAGGTTAAGTAAGAAGATCTCTTCTTATGAAAAGCTATCACACCTAACTCCTGTTCTCCTTTACTAACAGCTGTATAGTCACCCCACTCACTTAAAGCAAAGTTTAATATTCTTTTAGAGCTTTCAGAAAGATCTGGATTAGCTGCCATCTTTTCTATCTTACTCTTAATCTCAGCATATAATGGAGCTGTAAATTCTGGGTTAGTAAATAGCACGCCAAGGTTAACTCCATAGTCTTGTAAAGTAGAAGCCATTAAAGAGTCAATTGTCTCTACAAGAGTCATTGAGTCTTGATAGTTTAATCCACCATCAATGTTCTTATCATCTAAAGGTTGAGCACCTTTGTTTAATATCTTAAACTGTACATTGTTTAAAGAAGCACTATAGTCATTAATGTTTCCTACATAAAGCTTATCGTATAACTCTGCTATCTTAGGAATAGCTGTAGCTTCACTAATAGCATCTTTAATACTGTATCCTTTAAATACAGCCTTTAAGAAATTCCACATACGTCTAAACAACGTATTACGAGTTCCTCTACCAGCAACTATATAGTTACCATCAGCTAAACCGTATTTACGAAAATCTTCTGCTAAGAACTCTTCTAATTGAATATCACTAGCTGCACTAAACTTTATTGTTCTACCATCTGCAGTTTTAAATGATCCTGTAAGTTTTCTAGCTTCATTATATAAAGCAACCTTTTCATCTTTAGTTAAGAACAATTGAGAAAAAGCATGCCATCCCTCATGGTATAAGTCAGTGTAGTTAGATCCTTGAAATAAAGTGATACCAGATAAAGTAAATGTAGCTAATGCATTAGAGTTCACAACATGGAACATAGTTTCAAAAGGAACAACCTTAGCTAATGGACTACCTGTATACCAAGCTCTAGCTTTAGCAATCTGCTCTTCTGTAGCATCACTATTCTCTAATATAGATTTCTTTAAAGAGAAGTCAGTATTCTTTAGCAATTCAGCTAAAGGACTAATCTTATTATCTGTAGGGGTAGCTTCTGTTAAACTAACTTGCTTAGCTGCAGTAGTTTTAGTTTCTCCAAACATCTTAGTCTGAGACTCCACTGTAGGAAAGATGTTGTTATAAGCATTCATACTTACAACTTTACCCTCTGCATTCTTAGCTAGATGCGTATAGAAGTTTCCAGTTAAAAAGTTATTGTATATCTCTTTTTGAATCTGTACTTTACCGTCTAAGTTAACAGGCATATCTACATAACCATTAACTAAATCCTTGTTAATGTTTACTACCTGCCCATTTAAATTCTGTAAGAAAGTCTCACGGTTACTACTATCTGTAGTGTCCAACTCTTGCTCACCTTGCTTTACAAATATTTTACCATCACGGTCAAATACTTTAGTATCGTTACTATAAGTAAACTGTTTTACTATAGCAATCTTTTCAGCATTAGATTGTGTATTGGCACTATCAAATAATAAATCAGCTAAATTCTGAGCTAAGTTATTATTCAATTGACCAAACTTAGGTCTACGAACAAGGATAGGAAGACTGTACCCAGGAACATGAAAGTATACACCACCTGACTTGTAAATACCAGTATCTTCTTTAGCCACTGTAGGCTTAAATCCATCAGGTAATTCTATAGATCCAATAAGATTAACTGTACTAAAGTCCTCATTAACATATCCATTTCTACCAGGAGTAATAGAAAACATTAAAGATCCTGTAGGATTTTCTTTAAGAAACTTACGAGCACCTTCTAAAACATCAATTTCTTTTTGTCTTTCAGCTTGTAACTCTTCTTGAGTTCCCATTCCTTTCTCAGCCTTTCTTTCTACAGTCTGTACTCTAGGTACATATTTAGCTCCAGTTTTATCAGAGTAAACATTTCTTATTTTACCGTAAACAAGTTTACCACCAGCTTCTTTACTTGTGATATTACCTTCTTCATCAAAATATAATACTTTACCATTTTTATCTGTATATACGAGTGCCAAAGCAGAATCATTATGATATGCTCTGTTTTCTTCACTCTGGTTAATAAATTTTGTGTCTGAAACATATAAGTCAGCCTCATCAATAGAGGATGCTTTTACTAAGTTCATAAAGATACCAGTTGTGGTACCCATCTTAAGATTGTTAGCAGTGCTAGCATTTAATGAGTTCATTAAAGCATTAATCTTTCTAACTACAGTATAGTAAGTTTTTTTCTTAGGATCAGGATCTTGAACATTATCCTCAGCAATAGAACCATCATAATCTTTAGCCTCTTGATTAAATACAGCTAATGCTGTTTCAGGAGCAGCTATAAAAGAACGATTCTTATATAACTTTTGTTTTTCTTCAACATCTGAATTCTCAATCTCAGTGTATACATCTGTAGGAACTACAGGAGTAGAAGGATTACTCTCTTCTACAATTTCTTCTATAATCTCTACAGTATTATTATTTAAATTAAGAAAAGACATGACATTGTTAATGTCTTTAAAGTCTCTTCTCATCTTGTTAAGATTATCAATACTTACATTACTATCTTGTAAATAATCAGCAATTTCTTCTAAGCTACCATAGGCAGCATTAATCATTCTAGGTACATGTTGGATATAATCAAGAGCATTAGTTTGATCAGCACCAGCTGCCATTAAGCTTTGGTACAATGTACGCATAGCAGTGCTAGGATCATATATATCACCTCTATTCTTAGTTGAAACAATATCTCCAAGTACTGTTGAGTATAACGCTTCAACCTGTTCATCTGATAATCTACAAGCCATAATTATTATTTAGCGTTGGTCTTACAACCAAGTTTGTCAATTAAGTTATTCATATTAGCACTGTTATCTTTACCTGTATTGGCTAATATATCTTTATTTAGTTCTTGTACTTTAGCTGCATTAGATGTAAAACTATCTACTGCATCTCTAGACGCTTCTACTTCTTTCTTATCATTCTCAGCAATTTCTACTGGAGGTTGTACTTTAGCCTTAGCTACTGATCCTGCTTCTACCATAGTTACTCTTTTAGATAGGTCTTCTTTAGATAATACTAAGACGTCATTAGATCTAGGAAGCTTAATACTTACTTCGGCATTAGATGACTTCTTAACCATACCTTTTTTACCGTCTGTAAAGGTAATAATATCTCCTGGTTTTAGATCAGAAGGATTAAGATTTTCTATAAATTCTTTACGTTTAGCTTCTATCATAGCAGTAACATCAGAAGCTTTAATTCCAGGGTTATCTCTCATAAGACTAATGATCTTAGTAGTAACCGTATTTGCCACACTAGAGTTAAGATTAGGCAAGTCTCTAATAGAAGATACGGAATTTATTAGATCTTGAACCCTTTCAGTAGACTTATTATTGTTAAGATCTTTTAACTGACTTAGCATATCATTTCCAAAATCTATCTCAGATTCTGACATAGAAGTAGATTCAGTCACTGGAGTTTCTGCTACTGGCTCAACTGGTGCTTCTTCTACTGTAGGAGTCTCTGTTACAGGAGTAGGACGTTCTATTACTTCTACTATAGGTTCAAAGGTAACTGGTTCAGCTGCTTTTTTAGCAAAATCCTTCTTAATTTGAGAAGCTTTAGGAGATTGAGTTACAAACTCTTCATATGTAACATCCGCATCAGGATTATTAGATAAGTACTCACCATATGCTTTACGTAAAGCTTGATCTAATTCTGATGCCCCAGTAGTTTCTACTTCATCTACTATAGATGGTTCTGCTTCTGTAGGTGTTACAGGAGTTGTGACAGGGGCCCCAGGAGTAGGTGCATCATTAGGCATTGTTGGAGCTGGTCTATTCTTAATCTGATCATCTACATCAAATGCTTCCTTAGCATCTTTTTGTTTCTGAGAATCTGGATCTACAGGCTTTCCTGTATCCTTATCTAAAAATTTACTAGGACGTTTACCAGTCTTAATATACTCTATAAAGTCATCCTGATCCATAACAACCCCAGCTTTGGCTAACTCTTCTATTAGAGTATTCATTTCACTATATCTGGTATAGCTTTCCATCTGCTCTTCAAAACTTCTTTCTTTGTCAGTAAAGATCTTAATGAGTTTATCATTAATAGTTTCAGCATGAGCGTATAGATTAGTAGGATCTAACAATGTATTAATAGCATTGCTAAGATTTTTAGAGTCATTATCTAAAGAGTAGTAATCCGCAAGTTTATCAAATGAATCATCAATTTTACTATCAAAAGCGTAATCTCCAGAAAGCTTAGCTATATTTTTTAAATATTTTCTATAACTTTCTCTTAAAGAATTATATGATTCTGCAATAGGTTGGATTACAAATTCACCGTTTTGGATACTTTCTTGTTTCTTAATAGACTCTAAATGTATATCAAGATTATCTGCATATTCTTCAAGATCTTCTAACTTCTGAATCTTTTCTTTAACAATTTTCTTTTGATCTCTATCTTGTTGAGACTCAGGACCATATGACGCAATCTCTTTCTTAAGAGTGTATATTTCATCTTTAATAGATTTAGCATTTAACAATACGCTATAGTCTGCATTATTAGACTTTTCTATAGGACGATTTGTAGAGATGTCTTGGTATAAACTTTGCATCCTTTCTAAACTACGTTGAAACCCATGCTCAGCCATTGCTAAACTTCTTTTAGCTCTTTCAAAAGCTACATAAGCAATAGCCTCTCTTTCATGCTCTACGTCTCCAGGTTTATATTGAGAAGGATTAAATGGATTTTCAAACTTAGAATTAACTTTATTATACGTAGATTGAATCTCTTCCGCTCTTTTTATAACCTCTTGAATCTTATCTTTAGCTTTACTTACATCTTGTATTTTAAGATAGTCTGCTAACTCTTTAGGATCTAGCTTAGACATTTCTTTATATCCATTAATAAGATCATCAAAGGTTCCATTATTAATAGATGTAAATACATGATTAAATAAACTAATATCTTTAGTATCCTGGAATGTTTTAGCATCTCCATTATCTTCAGCCTGCATTAATGTAGTATATGCAGCATTTTGTGAAGCAGCGTTCTCTTGAATAGAACTAAAAAAATCTAATGGGTTTTTGTACAATTCATTAAGTGTAGCAACCTTTTCTTTAATCTGCTCAGCTTTCTTAGCTTTATAAGCTTTAAAGTCATTAGTACGCATTACAAAATCTTTACCTTTATAATAAAGGCCAGGAGTTTCTGTAAGAAATACACTTTGAGCAGGACCTGCTACAGATCCCATTAAGAAACCTGTAAAGAAAGTTTCTAGTCCACGACCAGAAGTAAATTCTTTTTTAATATTAGTACCTGCTGTAGCTACAGCAAAGTTAAATCCTCCTAATGTAGGATCTTTATAAACTGCATCATAGTATTCACCAACACCATCAGAAATTACATTTTGAAAGTTTTCTTGAAGACCTTCTGATGCATTACGTTTAGCATAGTTCCAAGCCATACCTGGATACTTTCTGATACTAAGTTGATACCATTTTTTAGCGGCATCTACACTAAAGCCAGTTCCAGCAGTAAATTTAATTCCTTTGCTAGAAAGATTTGCAGTTTTACCAGCTTCTTCTAAAGTTTTAAAACCTCTAAATTTAAATAAACCATCAAATGTAATACGGTTAGTATAATATATAATTGGTAAGTTAAGTGCAACTACACCATTACGTACATCTTCGGCTTTAGCATATATTTGTTCTAGATCTTTTCCTTCAGGAAGTTTACCATTGGCTTTCTTATAGTCCTCAATTTCTTTATCAATAACTTCTTGCTTCTTACTACTTCCTTCTAATTTAGATTCACCAAGAGCTATATTAATATCTCTGACATCTCTGTAAAACGCACCAAACCCTTTAGATATCTTAGCCATGTTACTAAGATTTCTAACAGTATTACTTCCAGCAATTACTTCATCTGTAACTCTAGCTAGTGGGTTAAGAAAGTTACCTGTAGCTTTACCAAACGTTTTAATAGATGTATAAAAGTCTTTAGCTCTATCAGCACTCTTTAAAGATTTAAACACATCAAGTCCAGCATTTGCAACTTGAACACTTTTAAAACCACTGTTTGCAGCAGTTGTAAACATAGCACGAAGCTTACCAAGCTTGGTTAAATTTTGAGCGGTACGAGCAGCTACTAATGGAGTTGCTCCACCAAATGTAAGAGCTTCAGCACCCATCATTAAAAGTTCTTCTGCTAATATACTATACCCAACACCAATACCATAACTACCATTAAGAACTAAATTATTAACGAATGCCCCAGGACCACCTCTACTAGACATTCCAATGTCATTAAGTTCTTTATACTTTCTAGCATTTTCATCTTCAGTATTCCAATCAAATACTCCAAATCCAAAACTTTGTTTAAAGCCCAATGACATTAAAGAAGGAGCAACAGTTGCCATTCTTTTATAATCTTGCCATATAGAAACACTTTTATTAAATGCTTCTTCATTATTAGCAAATGGACTAAACCCTACTTTATTAAATGTCTTATCTCCATACGCTAAATATCTATCTAGTCTTGTAGTCTTAGAATCAAATGACACAACTCTAGCAGCTTGGTTAGGATCTATGTAAGATGTCACAGAAGCCATGGCTCCGTACTCTCCCCATTCCTTCATAGATTTTCTCTGCCTTTTATTTAATGCTTGTATTTCAGCTTCTGTCCACACTTTCTTTTTAGTAGGAGGATCTTGAGTATTAGGTGGGGGACTAACTTGAGTTGGACTATCAACTTGAGGTTGTACAACATCTAAGTTAACATCGTTTAAAGGATCAATAGGACTATCTACTGTAGATAAGTCTAAAGATTGATCCACTTCATTTTGCATGACAGCTTGATCTTCAGAACTAGACATTCCTAAGTTATTATTTTCTAATACTGCCATAAATTAGTTACGTTTTAATAAATTAGGATCAGTAACACCTTGTTTAGATTTATGATAATTAGCTTGTATTACATTATTAACCTTATTCATAATCATAGTATCAACAAGTCTTTTTATATGACCATCCATGTCTAGCATTAAACTTGAACCTACTTCATATTTTTTAGCATTAATAGGAAGTGTATCATATTTTCCATTTTGTAAGTTATATACTACACTATTTCCAGTAATAGTGTATACACTATCTCCTATTTTAGAAGCTTCAATAGAACCAGCACCAGGGATGGAAAATCTATATGTATTATCTGGACTCATGTTAATAGCAGCTTCTGTATTAGAAATAGTGCTTCCTCTTAAAGATGCGGCACCAATTCTTATTTCTCCAGCTTTTTCCTTAGGTACAAATATTGTAATACCTTTTGCATACTCAGGATGCTCTTTCTTTTTCTTTTCACTACCTGCATGTTTTTCAGCATAGCCAGTAGCAAATGTAATATGATAAGCTTGATAATTTTCATTACCAGAAGCTATAGGCTGAAAGCTAACGTTTCCAGCTGGTCTTCCTTTTAACTTAGTAGGAGTTAACTTTTTACTATGAGCAAAAAAAGTTTTAATATGTTCATCTAAATCAACATTAAATTGATTTAAAGTACCTTTAGCTTTTTCATCTGTTTCATCAGGTACACCATCTGTATAATCTTCAGGAGATCCAGATACAATAATAGCACCTTCCATAGATTTAGCTCTATCTACAAGATTATATAAGTTTTTAAAAACAGGCTTATATATAATAGGAGTTTTGCTTTTTGAACCAGGGTCTTCTAATTTAAGAATATTACCATTAGCATCTCTATTTAAAAAATCATCACTATCAAAACTAAAAGAACTACTAAAAGATGTATTAGCATCCGATCCTCCTTGTTTAAATACACCTTGTTCTAAAGTTTTAACAGTAGTTATTTCCTGGTTATTATTATACTCGTCTTTAATCTTTTTTATATCATCCTCATAACTATCTATTCTATTTTGCATAGCTCTTGAGTCAGCAACCAAACTCATACTAAAAGATAAATCCCAACCTTCAGTTGTTCCATTAAGTTTAGGTCTTGGATCAAGTGTAATTGCTTTTTTAGTTACAGGATCTATTAAACGTGTACCAGACATTACATTTGGCATATCAGTTCTTATCCATTGAGTAGGTTGTCCCCATGCATCAAATGTTGCTTCTCTAGGATTGTTTTTAAGAAAAAGAGCACGTTGGTCAGCATAGTATTTTTCTACTTTACGCTTATATTCTTCTTTAGATACAAAATCACCATTATCATTAACAAGTAATGAGTAACGACTACTTAAATTTTTACCTAAACGTTTTCCATCTAGAAAACTAGCTGCAAGCTTTTGGTTTTTACCAATCTGTTGTTTAATAGCAGATAAACGATTAAATCCACTTTCTATATCAAATACTTGTGTATAGAAGTTAGCAATAGAATCTTCATCTAAATCTGGAGATTCTAAAGCAGCTAATGCTTGTTTATATATTTCTTGACCAGCTTTACCATCACCTATTATTGTAGCAATTGTAGATAAATCATTTATTGGTTTACCTTTATATGTAGGAACTATGCCTGCAGTTTTAAAAATTGTTGCAGCAAACTCACCTAGCTTTTTATTAGTTTCAGACGCAGTAGTAGTTAATTGACCATTATCATTATCATACTTTGGAGTAGTATTCTTTTTAGTAGAAGTTCCACCTTTTTTAACAGGATCACCATCACCTTCATCTACTGTTTCAATAGTAGGTTGATCAATTACAGCCTCATTAGTATTTACTAATGGGGTCTCTTCCATAGGAGGATTATTTTCTATAATATCAGCCATAAGTTTAATCGTTTTTTAGTCCGTCTATTATATCTTGTGGATTTATAGTACCACTTGATTTTCCATTTGCATCTAATACAAGAGGCCCAGTCTTACCAGAACCACCAGTACCAAGACCTAATTCTTTTCTTTTCTCTAATGTTTTAATTCTATTAGACTGTCTAATACCTTCCATTACCATAGCTCTATTCAAAGATAAACCAGAATTATGAGAGGCTAATGCAAAAGGATCAGCTTTTATCTTAGTACTAGCATCTTTATATGCTAAGAATTGAGAAAGTTTTCCTGTAAGATTCTCATATAAAACAGAAGCTATAGCACCATCAGTTGCTGTTCTTAAATCAGCTACATTATTTTTATCAATACTTTTCATCTGTAATACATTATTTCTTGTATATGTTACAGTTTTTTCAAGCATATCTAAATTAGTTACTGCTGCTAAATAATCATTATGTTCTTTACTTCCTGGAACAATACCCTTACTAGTAATAATACTATTCCATTTATCAACCTTTTCTCTTGCTATCTTTAAAGATGCAGTATCTATATCTAACTGAGCATTTTGTTTAGATGCTATATTTGTAATAACCTCATTAAGATACTCTTTTTCTGCCAATGCTAAATTACCATTATACTTAGGAGCTTTAGCTTGGATTGCATCTTTTCTAGTAACATAAGCCTGAGTTTGAATCATAGACTTAATAGCCGGATCTTGGTCAAACATCATGTTAACCATAGTCTGAGTAAGAGGCATAGCATTCTCCCCATTCTTTTGAGTAATTATGTAACCACCAGTTACACTATCTTGACTTATACTAATACCAGCATCCTTATACATCTTTTGTGATAATTCAAATAAATCCACATTAGGTGTATATTTAGGACTACTCATACCTAAAGCAGTGTTACTATCAGCATTTTTAAACTCCTCAGCTTGATATTGAAGAGCTTTCATACCAACATCCCAGTATTGTTTTCTAGTAGCAGGATCTTGAGAAGATCTTAATTGCTCAGCTCTAGATGCTTCACTTTGGTACTGTTTGGTAAACTGAATATCTTTTACAATACTTTGATCTGTTGTAACAGGTTCAAATAATTTAGTAGCTAACTCTTGATTCTGAGGAAGAGATAGATCAAGAGCTGAGACAGTCTTAAGTCCTTGGTCAATTGCTTTAAGATAAGCATCCCTTCTTTGGATGTTATCATCTCTTAACATACTGGAATTAAAAACTGACTCATACAAGTTTCTAACTCGTTGAGCTCCTTGTTTGTACATACCTTCTCTTTGCTGCAGCATTCTTTCAATCCTGTTAAAATCAGGACTGTAGAGCACCGGCTCTGGAAAAACGTCTGTAATATTTGGGATATAACTTGCCATATTGTCTACATAATAATATACTATAAAATCTTTAAAGTTTAAAACTAAACTTAATAGGTTTACTCACCATCATCTAATAGATCTGGATCCATTCCTGTAAATTTAGTACTTCTTTGATTAAATAAAAACGGAGTTTTTGAATTAGTTGTTCTAGTTTGCTGCATACTTCTTAAACCTAAAGTAGCTAAAGCACGAGCCTCTTTCTTTCTTTCGTCAGCTGTCATATCACTATCTTTTAATTGCTCTAAATAGTTCTTATATAAACTGTTATATGCAGTGCCTAAACCACCTACACTAGATTGATCACCTGCAGAACTATTGCTACCATACATACCAAGGCTTCCAAGTCCACCTACAGCCCCTTTAAATACATTTCTTCCTGTTCTAGGATCTTTATAGTAATAAGCCATACTATCATTAATGTCTCCTAAGTTCATACGATTGTTCCATGCATTAGCATAAGACTTAGCAAGATTATTAACATAAGCTCGTTTAGCATTATCATATTGTTGATTAGCAATAACGTTACCTTTAAACAACTCATTAGCTCTTTCAGCAGCATACATAGCTTGTTTATTTAATGTTTCTGCTATTAACGGACTAAACTGATTAGCAACACCTACATTAAGATTATTATACTTTCCTAAAGTATTTGCAGCTTGTTCAGCAGCTTTACCTTGTACAGCAGATGCATTACTCATAAATGATTGAGGTCCAGCAAAGTTAGCCAATCCTTGTGTCATTATATTAGCTTGCTCAGCATTAGCAGCTAATTCACGCTCTGGACTATAGAATGTAGGACTAGGTACTACAGCCTTATAATTAGCATAATATGGTAAATACTTTTTGGGAGCATTCATACCAGCAGCAATCATACTTAATTTATCTGGAGCTAAGAAATCAAAAGGAACTTGCTTTTGTTTACCACCACCACAATTCTTAGCAGCTTCTTCTCTAGTTGCATATCCAATACCAGAACCTTTTGTTTCTACAATAGATCCATCAGGTAAACAAATGTATCTAGGTTTAACTTCTTCTTTAGTAGGACAGTTAGCTAAAGCCTCTGCTTCTGTATTGTAGCCAGTACCATCAGTACTTGTTACAGCAATTGTTTTTCCAGAGGCATCAACCTGACATTTATATTTAGGTTTTTCTACAACAATTTCATCATCTCCTTTATTAAGAGCAGGGGCATTATAAGTATATTCACCTAATTTAGAATCTATTTCATCAAACTTTCTTTTCTGTGTAAAGTAAGAATAACCTTTTTCTTTAGCAAATTCCTCTTCATATTTCTTTTGGAAATCTTTAACATCCTTTTTACTAGCTGGATTCCATTTAGACTTATTTTTAAAATACCATTCATGACGTTTTTTAAACTCGTCTATTTCATTAGGTGTAATATCTCCATATAAACCTGTAGCTTCCTGTCTGTTTTGCATTAAAGGAACCATATTATCACCAGCTAAAATACGTGGAGAGTATATCATGTTATACTTCTGATCATTCTTTAAACCAGCTAAGATCTTTTGAAACTCTGGAGTATAAATAACATCATCCTTTTTTACTTCTCCTTGAGTTTGATACTGAGGAATATACCCACCATATGCAGCTTGTGCAACTGAGTTTGTATAAGCTTGAGGTATTCCATCTTTAAAACCTTTCTTAGCTTCTTGAGCTAAAGCTAGTTGACCAAGTTTCTTTTTATAGTTGTCAGTCATCATTTGAGCAGTAGCTTTAGCTAATGGATCAATATTAGGATTATCTAATATAGACTTAAACTTATTTAAATCATACTGCTTAGATATATCTGAATAAGATACACCACCACGCTTATAGGTTTTACCAAATTTAGCTAGGATTTCAGGATCAGTTTCTTTAAGCTTTTTAGAATATATAAAAGATCCATTAGGAACTTGAGAAGCAGTATTCTTAATACCACCATTAGCATGACTATTACCTACTAATCTAAACTTAGTTCCATCAGGACGTAATACTTCTTCACCACCTTCTGTCTCTAAAACATAAGGCTCATTAGGATTTTCAATTTCAGACATAGTATTAGATATACTTGCTCTAGGATCTTCATTCATTTGATCATAGATATGACCACTTCCTAAATCTAAACCATAGCCATTTTTAGCTTGACCACCATATTCCATTCTAGATGGTCCTGATATTATACGTATTTTCATATTTTGTGTATTTAACTGTCCGCCCATTTCAGCAAACATACCTCTATTAACTGTCATTTGATCTGGTCTAAATGCTCCATAAGATGTACCTGATTGAACATAATCTCCACGAGAACCTTGCACTACAGGGTATAAGTTATCAGACATTTGCTGATCTCTCATATAAGCATTAAACTCTTTCTGTTTATTTTTATTATCTATAAAATCAGTAAGAGCTCCAGCAGCAGTAATAGCTCCTGTTAATGCTCCACTTGCTGCACCAATTGTTTTATAAGTATCTATATTTCCTTTAAGACTTCTTTTAAGTCTTCTAGCATATCTAGGATCATTTTTAATTCTCTGATCCATCTCATATCCAAATGGATCAGCTCTTTGAGCAACCATATCATCTAATCCCTGCCATGTTGTTTGATTAACTGGAGCGTTAGGATACTTAGCATTAAACGCTGCTTTAGCTTTTTTAGCAGCTTCTTCTTGAGAATCTATAGGAGCAACTATAGGCTCTTCCGTATAGTTAGCAACAACTGGAGGTACAAATCCAGTTAAGTCAACTGAAGGAGGTTGTTGATTTACTGCACTATTTTGTATAGGTTGAGAAGCCAAACCTTGACCACTTGGCATCCATGTATAAGGATTACTTTGATTACTTGTTGGAGTAAAAGTAGGCTGGTTACCTAAATTAGGTCCACTAATTTGTGGCGTTTGTTGAACTGCTGAAGCAGGCTTGCTAGATTGTGGTTGGTTCTGTAAATTTTTAAAAAATGAATTTGCAGTATTAGCAAAAAAAGAACTTGCATTATTACCAAACTGACCAATCTTATTGATAACTTTATTACCAGTTTGCTTTAACTGATTTAAACCTGGTTGTAAATTAAGTATACCTATATTAGGCATAGTTGTATTAGAGGGCAACTTAACAGTGCTCATCATAAGTTGTTGATCAGGCAACTTAGTCAGTGTATTAGCTAGTTGTAATGGTTGACCTGTTTGGTTTGCACCTTTACTACTGTTTGATTTTTGAGCATAGTAATTATTAATAGCAGCTTGGTCACTAGCTAATTCATCTTCTTTTTGTTTAATAATAGCAGCGTCAGCTGGATTATTAATATCTAATGTTCTACCGTTAAGTGTATAAGTTGTTTTACTACCAGGATTAACTTGTTTAGAAGCAGCTTGTTGCGTTGGTTCTTGATACTGTCCAAATATACCTAAACGAGGTTTCCAAGTTGCATTATATGCAGGACTAGGTTGACCATTAACATTATTAATTCCTTTATAATAAAAATCACGACCAGCATCTAAAAGATTAACACGCTCTTGTAAAGGTAATGCATCAATCTGTGAAGCATATTGATTGTATATATTATTAAATTCTGAATTCTTAGATCCTTTAGCTCTATAATCTCCCCTATTGGGAAGACCTTGCTTTTTCATTGTATCATCACCATATTTTCTTACATACTGATCTAACATATAAAGACGAGGATCTTCTCCTGTATTATACATAAAATCACCAGCACGTTCTCTCATACCCATTGGATACTGTTGAACTTTAGGAAGAAAGTCTTGTTTATAAAAACTAATAGCTTCATCTATAGTTTTTGGATTACGTGAATTATAACCCCAATTAGATAAACCTGTTCCTGTAGCTGATCCTTTAGAAGCTTCATATTCTAATATCTTACGAATCCAAGGATCATTTTCATTTACTTCTCCTTGAGTCTGATATTTAGAAATCTTTCCTGTAATACGTATTTTCATTTATTATAATATTTCAAATTGATAACCTTGTTTACGTAAGTTTTCTAACTCTCTAGGAGTAACTTCCATCTCTTGGCCTACTACTGGACCACCCATTGCTTTACTCCAATCTGCAGCATTACGTGCAAAGTTAGCTCTTTTTACTTGTGTAGAAGAATAATCTTCTTTATTAGCTAATACGTGAGATGCAAATTCTTGTACTCCCATTCCTGCTCTTTGAGCAGATGCTGTAAACTTACCTTTGTTAGCTGGGTTAATGTGAATACCACCATAAGCCATTTCTCCATACTCAGGAATATAGCCACCAGTTTGATACTTCATTGCACCACCACAACCATAACAAGGTTGACCACCTCTTCTATATTCTGTTTCAGCATCATCTTCAACATCTTCTGTCTCCTCTTCTTGAGCATCACCCTGCTGCTGTTCTTGAGCAGATTGAATCTGTTCAACCATAGACTGCAAAGCCTGCTGTTGTTCTTCTTCATTCATACCCTGTAACTCTTCTAGAATAGCATCAGGTTCTGTTTCAGTTAACTGAGCATACATTTCAATAATTTGCATGATCTGTTCTTCTTGACTAGCTCCTTCTTCTCCTCCTTCTTGATACCAAGCATTTCCAGAAAAATTACTTTGTTTATACATTTTCTTAGAAGCAGTGCCACCATTAGCCATGTTAGCTAATATTTTATTTTGCACATAATCAGGCAATGCTTGGAATCCAGCATTATGTATACCACCGTTAGCCATTAAATCGTAAAAAGAGTACATATATTTATTTTTTATAAGTGTTATTTTCTATAGGAAGCGTTAACTGTAAAGTTACCAACTTTTGTAGGAATTCTAAAACCAGCTGCTACATTATATGAAGGAGCTACATTTCTCATCATTGGATTAATATCTTTTTCAAACCCTCCACTGAAGTTCATCATAGTACCTTTCTTTATAAAGTTAGCTGGAGCTGTCCCCATTATGTTAGCACTATAAGCTTTACCAGGAGAATATGCTCCAGATATATCAAGGTTACCAGTCTTTAAAAAAGCAGGGAGACTAAAGTTTAAAGAATGTGTACCATTTCTAAAATTATCTGATCCTGAGTAGTTATAGTTAGTACCAAACTTTTCATTATTAAAACCAAATCCAAGATTTGCCATACCTCTTCTAGTAGGATTCATTAACTCTTCTAAACTTTGAGGCATCTGAACTTCTTCCCCACCCTCTTGTTTTGATCTAATCTTACGCTCTTGCTCTAACATTTGTTTAGTAGGCTTTTTACCAGATCCTTTATTAGCACGTATATTATCCCACAATCCTCTACGAGAATATGATCCATCAGCTCTACGTATCATCTCACCACCTTTAGCAAAGACATTAGCTGACTTTAAAAAAGCATTAGGTTCAAATGATACATCTTCTTCACGGAAGTTATCCATCATATAATCTGCAACTTCTTTACGATTTCTAGTATCATTAATTCTACGAAGTATATCAGCTACACCACTAAGCATTTCTCTATCATCATCAGTTTGACCACCCTCTTCCCAAGTCTTTCTAGCAAATGCTCTAAAGTAAGGATTACTATCTAAGTTCTTTTTATGACGAGCATAAAATGCTTTCTTTCTTTCCGGATCATTAGGATGCTGCCCTAATTTAGAATCACCAAAGTATTTAACAGTTCCATCAGGACCTGTCACTTTATGTGTCTTACCTTTACGGTCATTACTTCTAGTTACTACGTAACCACCGTTTTTCATCATGTTTTGCATATCACTATTATTATTAGTATTTACTTTAGAAACACTATTAAGCATTTCTAATATCTGATCATCGGTGTAAGCAGATTTTAATTGCTGAAAAGGATCAGTAGCAGGTGTACTATTAAACTTAAAGTTTTTAATTTTATTATATATAGCTGGATTTACTTTTTGAGTAAAAGGATCATATAATTTATTTTCAGAAGCTCCTTGACGTATTTCATTTAATCTAGCTCTTGTTTCTGAAGGTTTGGTAACATAATTAAAATACTCTTTATTAGCTTCATATTTTGGCATATTTTCTGAAGCTAGACTATATTTTGCAATTTTAGTTTTATCATTAGCAGGTATAAGATTAAGTCCATACCCTGTATCTGTTACATGAGACATTTCATGAACTCCTATACCTTTAGCACCAACCCCATTTGGATATACTTCTATATTTCCTAATTGATCAGCAGAAGCACCAGCTTCACCAAATGGAGTATCAACGTATTTCATGGTCACAGCAGAAAGACGATTTTTACGTTGGTTAGTAATATTTTTTGCATCAGTAGGAGCCGAGGCATTAATCATACTATTATACATAGGTGAGTTAAGCCATTTGGTATGAAAATCCATACCCTTGTTATACTCATCTTTTACATAGTCTGTATTTTTAAGTCTCTTATTAAAATCATCATTTATGTTCATAAAAAAATACTTACCACCACCCTGCATCATAGGGTATTCTCCACCGTATTCTTTATTACCAAAAGGTATAACATCATGAAAATCATCTGCATATGACATACCTTTACCAACTCTTAATACTTTATTTGTAGCTTTATCTACTTTTGATAACTTATTATAAATAAGAGGTAAGTTACTTCCTTTAGTTAAGTTATAAGCTCTTTTTCCTTTTGCAAATGGAATAAGATCTAATACAGCTTCCCCAGCATCTACCGCTGCTTTATCCCATTGACCATCCATAGCATATCTAGCTGCAGTGTATGCATCACCTACAGAGTTTGCAAGACCAGCTGCTCTATTAGCAAGAAATCCATAAGGAGTTTCTACTGCAGACAGTGTAGCTAAATCTACGCCAGATAGCAAAGCTTTTAATTTTTTTACCCCTTGACTTGGCTCATACCTTTCTTTTGGTTTAGCAGGCATGTTTAGTATCTCTTTTAACGTAGGTTTTTTCATAGGATACTCATCTACATAGTTAGCATCATTAAAAGAATAATCTTTACCAGGATACATAACTTGTTTCTTACCATTATTACCTACGCCTAATACAGGATAATCAACACCTTTCATGGTAATATCTGAACCAGGTATACGTGTTACTTTTCCAGGGTGTGCCCACTGACCACGAGGATCTACAATAGGACCACCATCATCATATTTATCATAACCAAGATTATAATTAGTACGAAGTCTTCTTTGCTCACTATTAAAAGCTTTCCATTTATCTTTGGTTAAATTTCTTTCCATGAAAGGCATTAAGTTTTCAGGAAGATCTTCTACAATAAACTTTTGAGCAGGAGTATTAGCATAAGCTTCTGGGTTAAAATTTGGATTTCTTTTAGCAAATCCAGGTTCTTCCCAATAGTTAATAGGACCTCTTGTAACTTGTTGAGTACCAGTTGACTTAGGTATAGATGTAGGTCTTACAATATGATCATAACCGCCTATATCATTTTTAACTTTACCAATTCTTTTAAAATTTAATCCTGTCCCAATAACTTCTCTTTCTTGATTAAGAAGCATATTATTTGTTCCTACATTAGATGCAAAATTTCTAACCGGTTCATCAACTAGATTAACAGCATTTTTAGATAATTGACCATATTCATTTGCTAAAAAATTACTACCCATTTGTTTAGCATATCTATTTGGTATAACTAATCTATTTGTTGCACCACTACCATAACCAGAATGTCCAACGCCAGCTGAGAATGAACTAGGACGATCTCCTAAATTTAATTTACCATTTACAAAATCTGCACCTAATGATTTGTTATCTGGATTAAATTTCCTTGTAAGAATAGTATTATTAT
>JACCEB010607393.1_pt1 | contig 69837 bp, 67 predicted proteins | sample 7454761 | NCBI WGS metagenome assembly JACCEB01 (sample SAMN15323454, study PRJNA562643) | freshwater metagenome | isolation source: river surface water | place: USA:Blue River Watershed | collected 2017-08-18 | reverse complement strand
TGTTTTACCGATGAATCGAGCTATGATACTTTTTTAGACCATGGTGATGTTAATTATCAATACAGAATGAGACTTAAACAATACATTGTTGATTACAATACAAGGGTTGATAGATATAAGAGAGTCAATGAGAGTATTCATTTGGCTATTTCTAACATTCAGCCCGAACCTTTTAACAAGTTAGCTTTTGCTTTAAGAGACCTACCTATTTATTTACCTAGAACTTTTAACATAATTATTTAGTAAAAAATAGTTTAAAATTATTTTGTATATAATAATTATATATACTAATGAGTTTACTAGCTAAGCCAAATGATGGGATTCGTGGATGCTACCCGTCACTTGAATTTGTTCCCGATGTCTCTTTAATCTTAGGTAAAAGAGGTATAGGAAAAACATTTTTTGTTATAAATGATATATATGCTCGAGTTTTGGACGAGACAGAGGATATATTTGTTATAGCAGATTTAACTAATACTAATAATGAATATTTACAAATTACTGATAAGATTTATTCGTTGGAAGATTTGGAACATATTTGTAAACATCTTGATAATCCAGAAAGAAAACATGTAAAAAAATTATTGATTATTGATGTATATTCTAAAGAAGTTTTTTTAAATAACAAGTTGATAAATTTATCATGTCTAACTTATGAATTAAATTTAAAAATAGTCATTGTTAAAAGTAGTTCAGTAGGTTTATCTCCTCATTTAAGAACTAATATAAAATGGGTTATTTTAGGTAATGAATCATGCACAGGAGAAATTAAAAGAAATTATGATTTATTTGGTGGAGAATTCAAAACTTATGAATATTTTGAAAATCATTATGAAATTATACAAGGATTGGAATTTATGGTAATTGATATGTCTTGTACTGAACTTAAATTAAATTTTGTCAAAGCAGCAAAACAGCTAAAATTAAAAAAGAGTATTAGTCCTAATATAAATATTACAAATAAATCACAAAATGAAATTAAAGAAATAATTGGAGAAGTTAATACCTTAATAGACCAATTGGTAGGATTAAGAAATAGATTAAAAAAACTAGATAAAAATTGAATAAAAATAGTATAGAAACACTAATTAACTTATAAAATAATAAATATAAAAATGGAAAGTGTTATTAGAGAAATTTCACCTTATGCAAGAGGAGACTCTGTTTCCAATTTAATTACTCAAGCAATATGTGCTAAAGAATCAGGAATACCGATTACGTTACCAGTTAAATGGGTTATACAATCAGAATATTTTTCACAAGAATTACATCTTTATTTTCAATCAAAACCTAGAGGTTCTAGGGAGTTTATAATTCGTTTAAATGATTTTTTAAGAGCTTTAGAAAATGATGACATTTTCGAGGATTTAGAGTTAGATGAAAACACAAGTATAGCAATAAAACAAGGAAGATTACATTTTTGGATTAATAATAGAAAAAAAAATAGTTCAAGTCAATTTTTAATTCAATCAGAATCATACTTTTCTATTCCATTTACAGAAAATTCTGTAAAAATAATTGAATCATTTAAAAATATTATAAGTATTCTTAGTGCATTTTATATTTAATAATAATACTAAATTACACCATTTTATATATGTTTAATCAAATTATCTAAAATATTTTGTATATATAAACAAAATGGAAGAAAAATACATTAAGTGTAAACATTGTGGTATAATATGTAATCTAAATTCATCACATATTGAAGAGTGTATTATAAATTGGAATGATTTGGATGGAATACAATCATGTTATACTTGTGGAAAATCTAATTCTTCATATAGTAAAAAACAATTAGAATTAGGTTTCAGAGCAAGATGTATAAATTGTGTGAAAAAAGGATATGCTGAAAAATATGCACCATTTATTTATTGTTATAAAAAAATGTTATATGGTAATATAGATTTGGATAAAATAAGTATAAATAAACAATTAGAATATTATGTTAAGGAATTAGATATTGATAAAGTGAAAGAATTATTGATAAAAGGTGCTAATCCTAATTATCACAGACAAGAAACTGTATTTTTGAACACTACTGATAGAGAAGTTTATCTTTGGACAAAAGATGGTGAAGAAATAATGCAAAATGAAAAAGAATTTCTCCAACCAATAACGCCATTAAGATTATGTGTATTTTATTTATCAAACTGCTTATTTGGAATGATATAGAAAAACTATATTCTATAGGTAAATTACTAATAGAATATGGAGCGGATAAAAAAGACGCTTTATTATATTTTAATGATTTATATGGAGAACATGAACTAGATAAAGTAATAGATTTTTACAAAATGTTATTATAAAATTAGTTTGTAATAATTAGATTATCATTTTCATAAGTAACTTGGAAATCAGAATAAATATTTTTAATACAAGTGTAAACTAAATGATATTCTTCAAAACCAAATTCATCATTACCATAAAATGGATGAAATTTATAAATTTTTTGATTAAAGTATGGAGTAGAATTAGTTTTAAGATTAAGATTGATTATATCACAAATACTTTTAATAACATAAGAAATAGCCTCTTCTTTAGATATTGTGGACATATAAGATAATCTAGGAATACCAGTATTACTGTTATTATCAACATAATTATAATCAATATTAGTTTGCATCCAGAATAATTTTTATTTATATTTTATATTTGTATCAATTGTTTATATATTTTTTATATACAATATAATTATAAAAATATACTGTATATAATAATGAGTGAAAACTATACATTGGATGAAGTAAAAGAAAATTTAGAAAAGTTGCGTTTAAAACTTGAAAAAAAAGATTTATCTAAGGGATTTTGGGTAATACCAACACGTTCAGATTTTAAACCTATAAAATTACAAGAAACTAATAAGGGTAAAACCGAAATAAAAACACTTGTAAAAATTAAAGATATAAATAAAGAATTATTAGAAGGGAATGGTAATTTTTATAAAGATAAAAAATTAGCTTTTATTGAATTTTGGATTGATAACACATTTTATAACAACAAAAACGAATATAATATAGACAATTATAAAAAAATAAAAAAAGAATTACTTTGTTCTATAGATATTAATATTTATGGTATTGATAATGAGGAAATAAATATACACGATAGATATGGCTGTAGAATTAATTTTACAGTAGATGATATGATTAACAAAAAACTAGAATTTAAACATGCAGAAGCACTTATGAAACAAGTATTAAATAAATATGTAATTACAGAAGGATTTTATGGTATCAATTTTAAGGATTATAAAAAATTAATTTTAAAACAAATTAAAGAAAAAAAGTAATTAAGTGATTATTTTGTATAAGCTAAAATATCTATCTCAGAATCAGAATCAGAATCTGAATCAGATTCTGAATTAGTAGTGTTTGAGCTTGAATCATCTTCACTCGTTTCATTATTAGAATCCTCATCACTAGACATATTTTTAATTTTAGAATTAGTAATTTTATGTATTTTTTTACTAGTTGATTTATTAATTTTTTTAAAATTTTTATCATCTTCTAATTTAATTATATTACCATGATTATTTTTGTCGTCATCAAATAATTCTGGAAATTTTTCTCTAAGTTCTTTTAATTCATCATTTTCATAAGAATCATCAGTTTTCATTTTACTATTTTTAATCTCAGGCATATTTATAGATGATTTTTTAAGAGTTTCTATAAATTCTTTATCAACTAATTTTAATTTAAATATATTTTTAGGGATAATTTTGCTATTATTTACAGATAATTCCTTTACAAGATTAGAACCAAAAGTTATTGGTATATTTTTAGTTTTAAGATATGAAAAGAAATTAGTACTACTAATTTTATCATCTAAATCACCAGTAAATATTATACCAAATTCTTGATTCTCTTTTATAATACTTTTGTTCTTTTCTAAGATGTTCATTGTATACTTATTATGATTTTTATTTATTCGATACTTATTGATAATTTCAATATCAGGTTCAATAGATTCGAGTTGTTCAATCACAGGTTTAATATTAAGATTAATTTTAGATTTATATTTTTTAACTTGTTTATCTAATTTTTCTTTAGCTTCTATAATTCTTTTTTTAAGAGTATTAACTTTACCAATAATGTTGTTAGTTCTATCATTATAAATCTTATTTTCATTTTCAAGAATACTACATTGTTCTGATATTTTTTTATTTTCTTTGATATATTCATTTTTCATATCTTTAATTTTATGTTCATATAATACATCATACATATTATCTCTTTCATTTAGTTCTATTTTATTGTGTTCACCACATTGCTCAATAATTTCAGTATAAGTACTTTCAATTCTTAATAATAAATCTAGCATCCAATTTGCATAAATTATTTTATTATCATTAGATACTATTAAGCTTATAATATCAGAATTCAATGTGTTATTTGGTCTTAAAAATAAATTAACTAATCCGTTCCAACTAAATCTGATATTTTTATAATCATTTGATATTTCATTATCTTTTAATTTTTCAATTAATTCCTCAATACCAAAGTATTCATCTATAAATGGTTCGTTAGATGTTTTATTTTTTTCTCCACAAAATCTACCAGTTTTACATAATTTTATTATTTCAGTCAAATTATTATAACTATTACGAAAAATTATTCTAAAACTTTTTTCAGATGGATCAATAATAAATTTATCACAATTACCAAAACTTTGCTGATACCATCGAAATAAAATGTTAATATTATCAACATTAAAACTATCTGATAATTTTTCTACGTTAGTAAGTTTAGTTGTTATTTCGTTTTTTTCAGAAATATAATCTTTTGATTTTTGTTCTAAAACTTCTTTAATTTTACTTTTAATTTGTTTTTTAATACTTTTGTTTTCACGAAGAGATTCTAAATCTTCATCTATTTTTTTTATATTAGAACATAATGTTTTAAGGTCTTTTGTTAATGAATTTACTAATTTTAAATTATGATTATTCATTTGATATAAAAGATAGTCTGTAATAACACCATGTTCATTTTTATAATCAAATGCTAATAGACCACGTATTAACATTGTTTCTATACCAATATCTTCACCAGAACCAAACCAAGTATCTTCTAAATAATCATAAGTATTCATATCATAACCTCGTAATTGGAAAAAATATATCTTATATCCTCTCATAATAGCCATTGCTTCTTTTAATTTGTCATTTGGATTTTCATTATGATTTTTACCTGTATATTCTTGAACTTCAATGACCATGTTAATATTTCTAAATGTTAAATCATAGTATCTACCATCTTTTTCTTTAACTGGTTCCTGATAAGTAATTTTAAGTAATTCGAGGTGTTTTCTTAAGAATGGATGGATTTCTATATTTTTATTTATCCAAGAAATAAATAAGAATTCGGGTCTCTTAGGTGATACTTTATCTCTTTCTTCAGGTTTTAACAAATTATAACAAGGCATTGATATAATTTTTTTTCTACTAGTTTCTCGAGAATATAAAGTTTTATCATCAATAGGTGTAATGTCTTCATCATATTGTACATTATATAATAAATGCATAAAAGGCATATAATTATGATAAATCCCCATAGTAAAACGAGAATTATTTTGTTTATGAACATAATCAATGAATTCATCTAGAGTAATATAACTATCATCTTCTTTACCTAATTTAAGAAATGCTTTATCGTTTAGTTTTTCAGCTAAAGCATCTTTACTAATTTTATATTCATAACTAGCATTTCTGTTTTTGTTTGGAGTAATTATTTTTTTACTTCCAACATGTTTTTTAAGTAATGTTAACATATTTTCAACATTTTCTTTTTTATAGGTAAGACTAGACATAATATTATTGTGTATTGTGATAAATAAATTATAAATAATATTTTAAAATTTCAATTTTTTTACGTATATTATCTCTTGTTATATTCGTCTTCTGAAATACCTATCCAATATCTAAAATAATCTATCTTAATATTACATTCAGAACAATAAAAATTATCTTCTTCATCATAATTATCAAAATTAAATGTATTATTTATATGACCATTGGAACATTTTATTTTACAACCAAATCTACAAATGAATTTATAACAACATCCAGAAGCACAGCAATTAACAATAGATAGTTTGTTTGGATATCTTTTATGATACCATGACGACTTGTTACAATCACGACATTTAATTTTCTCCCAGCCTTCTTTTTTAAGATTAAAATAATTTTTGTAAAGTCTTTGGAATTTGATAATTCCACTTGGTAACAAATAATTTTTAATTATCAACATAGGTATATCAGGTATAGCTAATAAATCATTATAATTATTTGTAAGCATTATATATTGTATTACTAATATAAGTTTATAGGTATAATACTTTAATTATTTAATATCAAATTTTATTTGGTAAGTATAATCTTTTTAATTTTTATATATTAAATAAACTAAAAACTGTGTGAAGATAGTATATTTTTTTTAGATTATTTGTATATATAATGAAATTAAAATACAATGTCTTATATACAAGAATGAAACAACTTAATAATAATAATTTTTTAGAAGAATTATTTATTAATAAAGATGTATGTGAAAAATCTGATGAAATATCTAACAATTTGGATTTTATAATAGTAGGATGTTATATCAATAAAGAAAAACAAAGAATACTTTCACAACTAAAATGTTACAAAATATTATATGTTGATGAACCTATAAAAACTAGTAAAATATATACAGATAGATTACTTTTAAATAATCAGTTTAATATGTTAGTAGGTTGTACTGAACATAATATAGTTAAGAATATGTTCAAGTATCCTTTATACATAAATGAAGTTCTTGACACAATTAAAAATGTTAGTTCTAATTATTTAAATGAAATAAATTTAAAATATAAAAATGAGTCTGTAGAAAACATTTCTAAAAAAGAATTTTGCTGCTTAATAAATAGACATGATAATTGGAAAACAAGGACAGAAATTTATAAAAAAATAAAGAATATAGGTAGTGTTAAATGTCCATCAATATTATTTAATAATTGTTCAAATGAAGAATTGAATAATATTGGTAATGTAGCATATATAAACAAATTTAAATTTAATATATGTTCAGAAAATACTTTTAATGAGTATTCAGGATATATAACAGAAAAATTAATAAATTGTTGTTTAGCTGGAAGCATTCCAATATACTGTGGATTATTTGATGAAATAGATGAGAAAATTTTTAATAAAAACAGAATTATATTTTATGAACCAAATACAGAATCTATTGATAAGGCTATACAAAAAGTGTTATTTTTACAAAATAATGATAATGAATATTACAAATTTTATAAACAAGATATTTTTGTAGAAACCGCTTTTGATACTATTAATAATTTAGAAAATGATTGTAAATTAAAATTTGAACAATTATATAATAATTTACTAAAAATAAAAAATGTTTAACCAAATAACTATAATATATCAGGTTTATAAATAAGGTTTCTACCACTTTTATTTATTCTAATTCTATTATCCTCTCTTAAATCACTTGCATGAAGATGAACAATTTTAATTTGATGACAAGGATTATGTATTTTTATACCAGCATTTTTAAGTTCATACATTAATACATTTTCTGAACCCCAATTATGTTGGTAATGATTAATTTTATCAATAAAAGTTCTAGTTAATGGCGATTTAAAAATAAATGAATCATGACTCCCAGTATATTTTTTAATAAGTGGACATGATAAGTCATATTCATATCTAGTAAGACAAAAAATTGTATTACAATCATCTAATTTATTAATTAATTTCATGTCAAATTCATATAAATAAATATCTGAATTTGTCACCATACAAATTTTATCTTTCAAGTTTACTTCTGCATAATCAAATAATTCGCTATATGTAGGTTTAGCACCAATTCTAATAATATTTATTTTTTCTGAATTTAAACTTAAAATATATTCTTTTGCTTCTTCATCATCAACAAATAAATGAATTTTTTCGACAAAATTGTTTTGAATATTTTTATTTAATGCTTCTCTTAATTCATTATTTCTTTCAATGTTGTTACCATTAAGGTTTGATATATAAAAGGAAGTAATAATATTAATCATTTATATATTAAAATAACATATTAATAATAACATCAAAACGAAATAAAAATTGAATTCTAATATATTTATAATAAGAATATAAAGAATGTATACTATATCAAGTACACAAACTGAATTGTTAAGTACTTTAAAAAATAAAGTTATATCAGGACAATTTCCTGATGAACTTGAAATAATAAAAAACAAAATTCACAGGTCAAAAACAAACTATGAATTTCACAAAACACAGATACTAAACAAAATTGAATGGTTTAAACAAAATCATTCTGAACACAAAGGTTTAGTAAGTATTTTGTCAAGAGTGTCTTACAATGAACCAAATGTAATTGATATTGATGTGTGTATTGCAAAAAGCGAAATAACTAATGATATAAAGTTATTTTTTATTGGTAGAGATTTAGCTGACTGTTTTACATTTTTACCAAAATTTAAAGTAACTCTGTCAAATGGAAAAACCATAATAATTTCACCACAAAAAGGAGCTCAACATTGTAGAATTTACCCTTATATGGTTTCAAATAAATTAATAGAAATAGGTATAAATTTAAGATTATTAGAATTATATGCACGTGAAAATAATATGACAACAGGATTTCTAAAAAAATCAACACATTTAATTGGTTCAGTAATACCATTTGATATTCCAAAACAATTTTTGTCTTTTAATGATTTAACAAATCCTAATGAAATTAATTCGCAAGATAATCCTGTAAAAATTCGTCCTGGTATATTCTTATATGGAAATAATGGATTAAAAAATGGAGTTATGACACAAATGTTATCTTTAATATTTGAAAAATATCCTCATTATGAACAAATGGTGTTAAAATTTCCGCTATTGACTTTTGATTTAACAAAAGTATTAAGTTCTGATGTAAATTTCTTTTTTACTTCATGGGATAAACATCAAAGACTATTAATTAAAATACCAAAATCACAAATTAAAAATAATATTAATATTGATAATACTGAAGAAGAATCCGATGGAAGTAAAAGTGATAGTGAAGGAAGTATTAGTATTAAAAGTATAAATACTACTGATATTAATGAACCTGATTTTAAAATAAACATCGATAAACTTTTACAATATGAAGTATGGATTATAGACCCTTGGAAAAAATATGTTTCTGATAAAATACTAAATAAACTTAGAGACAAGAATCCATACACCTCATTTAAGTTTATAAGAAGAAGCATTAAAGACCAAGATAAAGAAGGTTCTTGTTCAATGTGTTCATTAGCAAGACTATTATATTTGTTAGCAACTATTTATCCAAATAATGCTGAACCAAATATTAAACCAGATATACTATTATCTGAAGAATATATTAGAAATTTAAATACACCAATTCCTGATTTTTACGCATATCTTGTAAAATATTTGTATAGACACAGCTAGTTATAAAAAATTAATTAGAATAAATTTTTTTCCAATATTGATTATGTTTTTGAACATAATAATTCATTTCTTTTTCATAAATTTCAAATAATTTTTCTGATGTACGACTTTCATCAAAACCAGACTCCATATAAAGATACAATGGATATTGTAGTTGTACATTTATATTGTCATAGGGTATCTGTAATTTAATTTTATTACACCATAATCCTAGTTTAGAATCCGAATTAAATAACATATCTGCGAGTATGATTCTAGTTTCACCCCATATTCCATCAGTTTCGATACTTATATGTCTAAATTTATTTGTAGGTGTTACATCAGCGAAATATTTTAACTTTGATATTTTTTCAGTCTCAGGTTTAATAAATATTTGAATAAAGTTGTATCGTAATGTTGAACTAACAATTTCAAATATATTAATATGTTCATCAGGAACTCTTTCAAAATCATATACGAAATTATCTCGTAAAGATGAAACTGTTGTGTTAGGATAAGTATCAGTTTGTTTAATTAAATGAAATAGTCCTTTTGGATTATCTTTATTCAACTTAATTAGAGTATTAAATCCATCTAAAAAATTACTATATTCATTAAATAATTCTTGTTGTTTATTTTGAGTTTCTATATATAATTGATACATTGTTATTATTTTGTTTATTAATTATTATTTATAAGTATATAAATCAATTTTTATAAAAAAAATCCACATATTATATATAAATGTCTGTAAGAATTAAAATTCAAGGCGAAACAATAAATTCACCAATTCCAGATATTAAACAAACAATAGAAAAATTTATTAAGCCAAAAAATATTGGTGTATCAAGAATAATGTACGCTGGAATATTTTATGATGATAATTTTGATGATTTATTTAGTAGATTATCTAATAATTCTTCAATAATAGTATATACTTATCCAATTTTAAATACGCCTATAAAATTATTTGTGGAAATGATGAGAGAAACAGGAGGATGGAAAGAAATAAGTAAGTCTAAACCTGTTGCAACATTTAATAGTGGAGATAATTCACGGTTTATAAAAAACTATGAAAGATTTACACCAGAACAAAAATCTCTATTAGAAAAATTAATAATAGATTATTTATCAAAAAAAAATCACTATCCAACTAATGTAAAAATTTATAATAATAATTCTGGAAACTTTTATAATAATTTTTTTTATGTACCAGAGTTTGTTAGTGTTGCTAATAAAATTCTAGATATTTATATGGATGATTCTATTAGATTTATATCTAATTATTATGATGGTGCTAATCCAAAACATATTTTATTTGTTAATCTAGTTTTTGGTGATTATTATAAACCATATTTTAAACCCAGCTTAGAATCAAACGAAGAATTTATGAGAGTGTTACGTGAATATAATTCAAGAATAGGAATAGAACCACCTGAAGATTTACCACAAATCACTGCTGAAGGTGGTTCTATTCTAAACTCTGATTCAAATACTTATAAACAAAAATATATCAAATATAAAAATAAATATTTACAACTAAAAAATATTTTAGAATATATATGATATATATATATATATGTCAGTTACAATTAAACCAAATTACGAAGTCTTACCAAATTTTAGTTCTCTTGCAGATTGGCGTTCAATAAAAGATAATATTGAAAGATTTGTTGCGGAAAATAATCTTGTTTTAAGAAAAGTAATATTTGCAGGTAGTGATTTTTTAGGAAGATATGACCAACTAAATGTGGTAGATGGTTCAACTATACATCTAAGTGTATATGCTAATATTACAGAACCAGAAATATTATTTGAAAAATTTACTAAAGAAGAGGGTGGTTGGAAAGAGATGAGTAAACAAAAACCAGTAGCAACACTGAAAAGTGGTTTTAGCTGGTGGTTTACAGAAAATTTTGCTAGATTTTCACAAGAAAAAAAAGGGCGTTTTTCATTAATGATGAGTGATTTTTTAACAAAAAGAAATGGTTATAAAACTGAAATTCAAATTTACGAACCAACAACTTCTGATGCGAGTACACAAAATTTCTTTTTCATACCAGATTTTTATAGAACTGCTTGTCACGTTATTGATATTGCTGAAGAAGCAGCAAATTCCTATATTAGTAGCTGGGATATAGGTCGAGATGACCCAAAAAAAAATTTATTAATTAATTTAGTTTTTGGTGATTATTATAGACCTTATCTCAAACCAGGTTTAGAACGTAATGAAGAGTTTATGGTAATTTTACGAAATTACAATGAACGAGTTGGTATAGGAGCACCAGAAACATTACCAGAACTTATATCTACAGGTGGAGGTAATAAAAGCAGTTTTTCTAAACAAGATATTGAATACAAGGAGAAATATATTAAATATAAAAATAAATATATTGAATTAAAAAAAAAATCAATGTTTAATAATAAATAAAAAATATCATTTTACTTGATTAAAGGTTCACCAAAAAGAGGTTGGTTATATATTTGGTTGAATAAAAAATCAACAACTTCAAGACTTCCTTCAGCCCATGTGGTATTAAATGAAGTTGAATTATCAATAATATAAAAATTACCTTGTTTACCAAATGGATACATTACATTTTGTATTGTATCATATAGTGATGTTGTTTCTTGATTTTGTAAATTTCTATTAGCTAAAAGTCTAACACAACTTACCCAAGAACAATAAGAAAATCCAGTAACTTTTGGTAAATTATCTTTTCCAAAAGTTTGTTTAACTGTTGATAACAATGTATCAATAAGAGGCGAAGCTTCTGGGAAAGGGGGTATAATTTCTTTTTGTATTTGTTTACCAAGAGGAATAAATCCATCAAGTTTGTTAGCAAGAGCATCTGTAGCGTAAATTTGCAATACTTTAGGTGCATAATGAATAAGTTGTGCTCCATCTAATGTAGTAATAGTTCTACCAAATCCAATTCCATCTTTTAACATCCAATCTTCTTCAAATACTAAATAATATCTTGCAAGATGAAGAGGAACATAACTGTTACGAATAAGGTTTAAATATGAATTTGAATTTTTAAAAACATCTAAATTATAAATATATTGTGTAGGAACAGTAGAATAAACTCTATTAACATATACTTCTTTTATTGAAATAGGATTATATTGAATATTTTCAGGAGAATCTATATTGACTTTACCTAAGATAACCTTCCATTTTTTCGTTTCACAATCCCAAGAGATATTTAATATAGCTGTTTTAAATAAAGTTATATGCTTATTACATTTAAAACTAAGTTCATTTAAATTATCAAAAGACACAGAAACTAAACCATTTTCTTTAGCCATAGTTCTTGGTAATGTATTAAATCCATTTGTAAGACGATATTGTATTGAACTTCTGTTTTCTAAAGTTAAAAATTCTAAAGCATTAATAAAAAAACTAGCTCTTAAATCTAACAAATCATCATATCCAACAATGTCACAGACTCTTTGCCAGTTTTCTTGTGAAAGATTTCCTTGAGCTAAATCTTTAAATACTACGCTACTTAATTCTGCATTTTTAAAAAGTTCTATTTTTGTAGCTAATAAATATAATTCAGCTGGATTTTTAAAGTATTGTAATAAATTGTTAACAACTGTTACCAATGGGTTAATACCTTTTTCGTCTTCTCTGATATTATAAACTGAATCGGAATCTGGAAATAAATTTTGAGGAGTAAATCTTTTATCACGTAAATAAAATACTTGACCAACTGAATTAGGTAAGTACTCAGTTACTGGAATTTGATATTTTTGAATAAAATAATCAACTCTTGGATGAATACTTTTAAAATATCTGATAGGTCCATATTCTAATGTAATATCTGTATCAGGAATATTGTATGAAATCATATTTCCACCATAATTATCTAATTTGTCAACTAATAATAATGTTTCATTAGGAGCTAATGCAATTTGTCTTGAAGCACAATAAGTTCCAGCAATACCTCCACCAATTACCAAATTATCAACAAAATTCATCTATATAATTAATAAAATAATATAATATTTAATTGAGTGAAAGAATATTTTTATAGATAACTAAATAAAAATATTAAATAAAATTATTAAATTTGTTAATCACGATATTTTCCAGAACTTAATACAGTGTAATAAGTTTTTCTTGTTGAATCAACATATTTTTCTAATTCTTGTTTTTTCCAAAAATCTGTTTCTTTTGCATATCTATCATATGTCATATCCATATTTTTTTTTAATTCTCCAATACTTGGATAAGGACCAGGGAAATATGGTGAATTTATATGTTCGTATTGGTATGATGAACTTCTAGGATATGAATTAGTATTATATGCGTAAGAAATTGCAGATGTACAATTTTCTCCAGAATTTGAATAAGACATAAATGATGAACTCGAGGAACCTGAATAACTTGATGAACCACCTGAACTATTTGAACTAGTTAAAGTTGATTTTCTAATTGATTCTCTGATATTTTTAGCTGATTCTTCTGCTGCGTTCCATGCATTTAAGTGTCCTGCATCAAGTCCAGTTCTACCATTTTGATATGCCTGTTGAACTCTAAGGTCTGCGATAGATTGCATAAGTTCTGCAGCTTCTGATAAATTTCCTTTGGTTGGTTGTGTCCAATGTCCACCAATTCCACCAACAAATTCCATTCCATAATTTTCTTTTGCTAAATATTCAGCTGATTTGTATGTAGAATAAGTATCTGATGGATTTGATGAATATGAACTTGAATTTGCAGAACTTGAACCTGCCATATATTCAGAATAAGCATTTGCAAAAGGGTCTGTTGAATAATTTGAACTATCCATTATATTATAAATTATTAATTATATTTATATATAATTAAAGTAAAAATCAATTTTTATTATTGAAATTTTAAGTTCTTAAGCTCTTTGAATAGCAGGTGGTACATAAGTATAAGAATCAGAATTTGTATTATATAATCTTAAAATAATGTAATAATCATTTGGTGGAGTTTGTAAATATAAATTACTTTCTGGGTTAGAAGGGGGATTATTACTAAGATAAATTATACTAGGGAAATCAATTCCTTGACCAACAGTAAATAATTGTTGTCCAGGATTTTCATAAACATAACCATCTGTGGTATAAGCAGTAATTGACCAAAATCCAGGACAATTAGTGGGAGGGACTTCATCAATTCTAATAAAATAATTATTAGAACCATTTAATTGAATACCAAATTCGTCATATGTATTTTGCCAGTATATGGCTTCACTTTTATTATTAGCATAAATATACTGCCATGCTGTTAAACATTTTTTGGCAAATTCAAATCCTTGAGGTAAATATTCATTAATTTCATATTCAAATGTAGTAGTCCAATAATTATTTTTTTTATTTTTATAACTATTAAGAGTAAAATTAATTAAAATATTACCTTCAATTAATGATTTTTCATTAACAAGTTCAACTTGATATGTTGAAGGTAAATATGGAATAACTTTTCCTTGATTAGATGGATAATTTGTAAGATAAATACCTAATTTTTTAAATTCTTGGATATAAAAATTTTCTTTGGGTGAAAAATAATTTTGGTATTGAGAAATTTGAAGAAAGTTATTATAGAAATCATTTAGATTAATTTTTTTACTTTTGATATCTAAATCATAAGTATTAGGTAATTGAACACCACTTGATGTATAACCTCTTGTGTTTAATATAAAATTTTGCTCAAATTTAACACCCTCTTGAATATCTCCAGGAATTCTTTGATTGATTTCTACTCTTAACAATATTAAAAAGTACCAAGATTGACTACGTATTGTTGAAAAATTAACAGACCCAGTATAATCAGGAGCATGTATTTTAAAAGTTGTAAATTTTTGTTTGTTAGTTTTGGAACTTACATAATAATAATTGTTTGTAAATAAATCCACAAATTGACAAACATAAAATCTGTTATTATAAATTATATCAGTAGGAAGAGTTAATTCATAATAATCTTGTGTACCAATTAATGGAGTTAAATCAATAGGACATGGAGCATACAATACATTGTAGTTTGGTGTAATAATTGCTGGACTTACATTTGTACTGTAATTAAATTTATTAAGTTCTAAATAATCAGAATTTGTTTTGTCAAGTAATGTTCTTGAAAAAATAAGGTTATTTGCTAAAAATGTAAAAGCAAAAAAATACATATTTGTACTGAGAATGGAAAAATCTTCTGAGCTCATTTGTTAATATTATAATAATTAAATTATATAATAAAATTATTATGGATGTAATATTAGAAAAAAAACATAGTAGTAAATAAGGATAATAATTCTAATTTAATTGCTAAATAATATGTGTATTTTATTAGTTCAATTAAATTTTCAGAATTATCTAGATTATAATTATCATAATTATCAAAGTTATCAAAGTTATGAACATTATTATAATTCATAAAAAGTATACATCCAATAAACATATCTTTAGTTATACATAGAAATTTAACAGGAATATTATTTTTAACAAATGATTTATCAAATAACATCGATACTACAGAATAAGATACCATTCCTATAATAATATTATTACCTGTGTAGATTTTACTTAGATTATGTTCAAGTATATCAATTAGAGCAGTACTAGTTTTTATTAAATTTGTTAAACTATGATAAAGTTTTAAGATTAACCAGCACTTTAGGTAAAATCCCAGCACTGTATAAAATATTGTGTGTATAATTTTGAAAGCTAAATCAAAAATCCATAATACTCCATTAGTTTTGTCTTTATTAGTTAACTTTTCACTAGGTATATCAATTTGGTTATTAAATTCTTGAAAAAAATTATAAATATTGGTTCTTAATTTATTTTTACTTAGAATAATAGAAAACAAATAATACACTATCATAGTATCAAATATAATTTGTTCTCTGCTAAATGGTAAAGAGTCAAATTTATAATAACATTGTTTGTAATTAGTAAAATTATCAAACATATTATAAGAATAATAATTATTTTCCATTTTAGTAAGTAATATTTAATATATAACTTTATATTCAAATTTTTACCACCACCAGTAAAAAATATATATATAGATACTATATAATATTATGCCTTTAACACAATCCTTACCTTCTTCCAATACTATTTATGGTAATAGTGAATTAGTATCAAACTCATCTAAATACAATTTATTAAATGTTATCAGTTTTGGTGTTGATAATACTAAAGTTATTAATTATAATGAATTAATTAATCGTTATCATGCTGTAAATTGTGTTGGAACAAATCCTAATTCGACAACTGTATATAAATTATATTTACCTAATATTGGCGTACAATATACTCGTTTATTACGCCAATATTATCAATTACAACAAGTACCAATTGGTTTTGTTGGAACTTCTATTGATATTAGATTAATTGGTAATGCTCAATTAGAAGTTTATGTTGAAAATAATATAATAGCAACCTACACAAATCCTTTTTATCAACTAAATATATGTCATCCTATTCCTGGTGATTTAAGACAAGATTACAGTTTATATTTATTATTTGGAGAATCTGATGCAATTGAATGGTCTAATTCACCCTATTACAATGAACCTCTTGTAGTTCCTAATACACATTGTTAAATTTTTTTATAAAATTTTGTAATTACAGAATTTTATACTTAGAATTTTTACATAATATTTGGATTAATCTTGTTTGGTAATCCATGACCAAATAGAACCATGTAAGCTAAAACAATAGCTCCAATCAAAACACTTCTATCTTCAGCTACTGATTGATTTTGACCAAGAATAAAAATCATAATCACATATAAAACAATAGCGATTATAACTGAATGCCATACCATTACTAGACCACTTTCCATTTTTTATATAAATTTTATAAAGAAAATTTAATTACTTTATAATAAAAAAATTGTTAATTATTGTAGTAAATTTTTTATTAACTCTTCTTTTTTATCAATAGATTCTTTTAATGGGTATATTCCATTAATTTGCGAACAATTTATAATTTGAAAGTGTTCATGCTTCTCATTAACATCTAATAAATTTGCTAATTTTTTGTCAACATACAATCCTAGCGGACGTATACAAGATGATAAAGCGTTTATTGACCTATGTAAATCAGTTAAACTATCAGAATCGATTAATCCAATTTTATTTAATATAACATTTTTATTAGTATGTATTTCTTTATTTATATCAATTCTCCATTTAGGAATATTATTTGTAGATTCAAGTGCTAAGACACTTGGTACTATTGATATTATTTTATAAGAAATATTATTTTTGTTTAGAACAGAAATTATTTCATCACAGGCAATTTTTATATCATGTTCTAAACCTATCAAATTTATTATGATTGTATTAGAAAAGTTTTTACTGGAAATTTTATTTTGTTCAAAAGGTAAAATTGTAGCATTATAATTTTTTTTAAAGATATTGAACATCAATTATAAATATAATATTTATTTAATTTAATCAATTTTTATATAAATTTATATGAACTTAATACTTGCACAATCATAATATTTTTTAAGTATATTTTTGTTTTTATAATCTTCGCTGTCATTTGATTTAAGATATTTATCTAAAATATGTGAACAGTCAGATTTTTCCATATAATCAATAGTACTCCTAGTATTATTTTTTTGTTTTTTCTCATATAAATATGAATAAACCACACCTATACTTAAAAAAGAGTAAAATAAATATGTGCTCATTTGATAATTAGATATATAATAATAAAATTAATTAATTATTTAATTATCAAATTTTTAAGTTATTTAACCAAAACTTGTGTAGAATATAGATAAATAGCAACACCAATACCAAGTATAAAACCAATTTTGTAACTATTTTGAAAATATTCGCGTTCTTCTTTGGAAACAAAATAAGGTTTAGACAAATATTTATTTAACCTATAAGATAATTTTTTGTTTAATTCTTTATCTGATTCATCAAACTTGTCAGCTAAATAATTTAATACATCATATTTATATTCTTGTTCGTCTAGTTTTGAATAATCAGTATCATAATTCTTAGCATACCAATATACTTTTTTAATTAATTCTGGATGATACATTGATTCGAATCCAGAATCTGGTAGATAAAATAATTTTTTTGTATGTAAATAATCGATAAATTGGTCTACTATTTCAAAACTTTTTTCTCTACAGGTTAGTCCAAATAAACCAATACTACAATACAAAATTGTTATTACACTAGTTGTATTAAAGTCGTCAAAGGATTTAATTGGTTCTTGTATTATATTATCTAATTTGTTAGCCATTTGTTCTTTAGATAAATTACTTACACATTTCCAACACATTTTTAAGGTATTATACTTTTTAAGTTTTATATTAAATAATAAAAAATGAAAAATTCTAATAAAACTTAATTATTATATATAAATAATGACAGAATCAAAACCAAATAATTCAGTAGATTTAAGAAATATTCTAAATAAATTTAAGAAAAAAACAAATTTAACTGAAAAATATATTAAAAAGACTAAAGAATTACTTGAAGGAAAAGATTTAGATTATATTATATCAGAAGAAAAGGAAATTGCTAAAACTTGGGTAATTCATCCAATTGAATCTTATGAAGATTTATTAAAAGAAAAATTTTATGAATCAGTTGGAGAATATATTTTGGAAGGTAATTATGATAAATTATCAGAAAAGATTTTAATAATTTTATTATTTGGACACATACAACCAAAATTAATATATCAAATAATAAAATATGTTTATCCTTTATCAGACCAAAATGTTAAATCAATATTTAATTATAGATATATAGTCTATATTAATTTAGCCCTAGAAATTAAAAGTGATGTGAACAAACTATTAGATAATAAAGATTACGACGGATTAGATCTTAAAACTAATGAGTATTATGAACTTGCTAATAATTTAATTAATGATGGTATAATATTAAATAATTTATATCCAGTTAATATTGATCAAAAAAGTGCATATAAAAATATGTCAATATATGATTTATTTGTTCATGCATCATATATATGTGAAAATTATCATACATCATTATTATGGTTAAAAATAATTTTGGATAAATTACCAAGTATAACAGATAACGAATATTTTATATTTAATAACGAACCAGTTAATATAAACTCATTAGACTTACTAGCAGATATCGTAACTGAAAGAAATTCCAAATATATTAATTTAATAATCAGAGAATATAATAAAAGAAAAGATGATTATTATAACACATTTATTTTTTATTTGAACAAGCTTTACTATTATATGAAAAAAAGAAACGTATTAGACAAATACAAATTAAATCATAAAGATATTAAGTACTATATCGACAAATATTATTCTGAGATATTTGTATTAAGACCAATTAATATAAAAAGACTAGATTTAAATTGTATTCATGAATATACATCATTAATTAATGATGTTGTAAATATTGGTCATCATAACTTATATGAGTTTTTTCTTAGGTGTTTTAATGAATCAAAAAATCTTAATCCAATACAAAAAATTTACGTTATTTTAATATGGACACGTTCAATATATCTTCACTTAGATAAATACAATTCAATACTTAGTTTTGATATTTTAAGTAATGAGTATTATGTTATGATTGATAAAAAGAAAATAATTATATCAAAAGAAGAATATTTAACAGACATAATATCTTATTTAAATGATGTAGATGTGTATATTACTGATTTTATTATGGAGCAAATAGAAAATTTTGTTACACAAGATTATTATGAAATTAAATTAAAACAAAATACAATAAATGAAATTCAAGATAAAAATATAAAATGTGTGGTTTGTTTGGATAATTTAGACAATATAGATAATATAGATAATATTGAAAATACGGATATTGATAATAATTTAATAAAAATAACTAATAGTAATGATTTAATTAAATGTATTAATTGTAAAAATATTTTTCACGAATCATGTATAAATAAAATGTTTCTATTAAATCAAGATTATTGTCCAATATGTCAAAAACCAGTTTTAAATGTTTTATTAACATATTCAGATATTAAATATAATTTCTTCAATGACATACTAAAGAAACACAAAGAAAATAAATAAAATTTGAAAAAAAAGATTATTATAATTAAATTTATAATATATGTTAGAATGAACTACATAATAATGCTTATATGCTTTTATTTTACATTATGTATTTGCCTAGAAAATGACACAAGAAGATTAAGTTTGTCAAAAGACTGGGAAACCGGTGTTAATGTTAGGACTGTAAATGGCCAAGTTCCTTTTGTACCATGTCCAATTGGTTCATATAGAATAATTAAGACAGCAAAAACCAATCATAGAATTGATGGATGTATTTTGTGTCCAAGAGGAAGATATGGTTCAACAATTGGATTAACCTCATCAATGTGTTCAGGAGCATGTTCTAGAGGTAGGTATGGTGATTTCAAAGGAGCATCTAGTCCAAATGATTGTACTTTATGTCCATTTGATTCTTATGGTCCAAATGAAGGTTCGACAAATCCATCATGTGTAAAATGTCCACTTGGTACATATAATCCAAATGTAGGTTCGACATTATTTTCAGATTGTAAGAAATGTCCACCTAATTATTTTGGAAATCAATGTTCTGATCAATTGGATTTCCAGAATATAGTAAATTTTTTATCAGATAAAGAAAAAAATAATCAAATTAACAATAAAAATTATGAATTTAGTTCACAAATAAAAAAAAATTCTTATTCAAATTCTAATTATAAAACTACTTCAGAATGTGGTAAATTTAATAATGTATGTTATAAACAACATGTTGTTTCTCTAATGTAAATTTTATAATAAATTTAATGTTCATAATTATCAAGTATATCTTTAGAAATTTTTTCAGCAATAGGATAAAGGTTAGAATTAGGCCATCTAATAGAGATAGGAATTATACTCATATCACAGACTCTTAAACCTTCAACACCATAAACTCTTCCTTTTTGGTCTACAACAGCCATTGGGTCATTTTTTAAACCCATTTTACAAGTTCCACCACCATGGTGACCACCAATTCTTTCTCTAAGCCATCTAACTAGTTTAATTTTATCAATTTGGTCCATAGAGGTAAAATCTGTAATACCATCATAAAGAATATCATATGGAGCAGGATCTAATAATCTTTTAAAGTAGCCAATTTTTTTAAATTCTAATAAAACTGGGAAGAAATTATTTAATAATAGATTTACAAATGATAATAAATCTTTACCTTCTGGGTCATTTAAAAAGTTACCAATTATTTTAGGTGGAACAGTTGGATCTGATGAAACAGTTTTAACAACACCTAAAGAAAAGTTATCATCTTCTTTTTCTATAAGAGCAGCCATTTTATATAAAATGTCAATAAATATAGGTTTGTATTCAGTAGGAGGATTAGCTTGTGTACCATCTATTAATATATTATTAGTATCATTCATAACAAATGGTTGACCGAAACAAGGTAAATTTTTAACCATTGTCCAGTTTTTCATATTAAATGGATCGGAAACAATATTAGGTGTTCCTTGAGATGTACCATTAAATTCTATTTCAAATTCAGGATAAGGTGCTTCAGGTACAGATTTAGCAATTAGAGTAACAGTTGGTGCAGGTGCCATTTTCTCAGTTTCCCAATAAACAAAAAGTTCTTGGTTGTCAACATAATTTTTACCAACTCCAGGTAAATTAACAATTGTTTTAACATTGATATTATCCAATTCATTTTTATCACCTATACCAGATAAATTTAATATCTGAGGAGAATTTATAAAACCTCCACATAAAATAACTTCTTTTCTAGCATATACTTTTTTAGGTTTATTTTTAGAAATATAACTATTATATTTAGCATCTCCTGGACATCCACCAAAACCACTTAATTCAGGATTAGGATTTCTTCCTGTTTGATAAATATTCCAACCTTCTAAATATTCAACACCTTTAGCTTTAACTTTTTTATGTTCATTACAAAAACAATTTGATTCTAAAATAACTTTAGTTACAAGTACATCAGATTTAATTTTAAGATTTTTATTTTTTTGTGCTGAATATAAATAAGTATTTGCACCAGAAGCTCTTTGAATAAAGTTGAGACCAGATAAAGGTGTAAAAAATGGTAGAGTATTAACTCCATCAGGATTAACAACAGGTATAGGATTATTAAGTTTTTGTTCAAATTCAGGAGGTACAACAAATCCATCATCTCCATATAAAGGTCTGTTATAATCTTTAAAGTCTACATAAAAATTATCATTTGGAATAACAATTTTACCAAATTGGTCTGTAGCTGTAGCATTATGTAATGTAGTTCCACCTAATGCAGATGTTGGAGGATAATCCATATCAACATTGATTGGATAATTAAATCCATAATCTTTATTGATTACATTTAATATGATATCATTTACTTCAGTAACAAATGGATCATTTTCTAAATACTTTTGATATATTTGTGGAACCATACCACTAAAACCATAATATTCTGTAGAGAATGAACCTAAGGTACCTAATGGTTTTTCAGGATTATAATATAATTGACCAGTCGGATCTATTTGTGATCTATTTTCTGTAAGTTTATAGTAATCTTTAATATTATCAAAACTCCATTCATTTAATCCAAGTTTAGCCCAATTATTCCAATTGTATGGAGCATTTCTTCCTGCAAAAGTTGCATTTGTAGCTGAACTACCACCCCAACATGACCCTCTAGGATAAGTTAATGTATTAGATTTTGGATCCTCTGTTTGTTTTGCAAAAAAATACCAGTTTGAAAACCCTTTAGAAAGAAGAGGCCACATATAATTATAACCACCACGTGTATAAACACCCCAATTATATTCGTCAGGTTGAGGAACATTTGCTGTTGAAGGTTCAGGGAGTTCTTGTTTAACTCTAGCATCGTCTCTTCCAGCTTCCATTACTAACACAGAATATTTACCATTTTCTGATAATCTATGAGCTAAAACACATCCTGCTGTTCCAGCACCTACAATAATAAAATCATAAGTTTCTTCCATATTATATCTATATATAATATAAGTTTTTTACTAAGAGTGAAGATTTTATTTAGTTGAATTTAGAATTGCTTCCTTTAATACATTTGAACATTCATCAAAAAATTTAATTCTTTCCCAAATATCTAATTTTTTCTTGTATTCTAAAGTTGAACAAGTGTATAAAATATCTCCATCTGCAAAAGTGTTAAATGGTCTGATTGATTCACCAATCGATACATTAACTTGTTGATTTAATTGTCGTAAATCATCAGAATCTAATTCCAAGTTTGTTATTATTACTATAATTGTTGTATTTTGACCTAATTTAATACCATCTAAATCATATTTTTTAGGATTTGCCCATGAAGGATAATGATATCTTTTATTATCTTTATAAACTATACCAATTGCATTATTTACACATAAAGCTAGTATTTTAATTTTACCAATTTGTTTATAACCCCATCCCTGACCATGTCCTGCTGATACACCTACACCAGCTTTACCATTGTATAATTTATCATCAGACTGATGGTAAGCAAATCGTCCTAAAGACTTATCCGCATATATCTTATTGTGTTTCAAGTTTTGCGAATAAATAATTGAACCATTAAACCCAGGGAAATAAGTGTAGTTTGAACTAGCCAACTCTTCAGCAGTCAGTCCAGTAGTTGATTCTAAACCTAAAAGAGAACCTCCAGCAATATTTATTCCAGAAATCATATGTTTGTCATGAGTAGATAAACAGTCGATATACCCAGGATATCCACCTCGAGCTTCCATATGAACTTTGGCCCCAGATTTAAAATCAATAAATGTCAAACCAACTGGACCTTCTGAATATTCACATTGTGCTACTCTAATATTAGGAAATTCCAACTTGATATAATGTTTTGAAGTTGAATTTTTTGGAACCAAATCCATATTATCATTTGATTTGATTACTTGGATTTTATTTTTTCTTTTATTACCACCACCAGATAAGTTTTTACCAAAGATATTTTCAAATTGCTTAATAATTGTTTCTACACAATTACAATTAGAATTAATATTTTTACACATTAAAGTTCCAACTTCTAAAATTGGTTCACCAGATTCTCCTACTTTATCAGTTTCAGTTTCAATTTCAATTATAGATTCAAACCCGTGTCTAGAATATAATCCAGGTAAAAAATCATCAGGCTCGTATTTTTTAGCTTCCAAAAGTAAATAATCAATAGAGTTTTCTTCAGAATACTGAATAATTTTATCAAATAAAATTTTTACAACTCCTTTGAATCCAGATTTTCCAGCAACTGATGTAATAAATAAACCTTTTTTATTCATAATACCTCCTTTATTTTCAAAATCAGACATATGTTTAAACTGGTCCATATCTGTTGTGACTGCTATACCAACTAGTTTATTTGGAAGAACAGGATTAATAGGATTAGTTTTGTAGTACAATTTGTAAACAAGTGCTTTACCATCATCTGCGGAATTTGGTATAAATTTCCTTAAGTTTATGTTATATGCTTCAGATAACAACTCTAATATTTCCTTATCTAGAATCACGTTCCCAGAACTATTTATAAATTCATCAATTATTATTTCTGTATTTGATTTATCTAATTTAATTTTATTACCACCTTTTATATCACATAATTCTAAATATTTTGATTTATATTTAAGATATTTAGATTTCCAATCTTTCATTATAATATTATAAAAGAATTTAATAAATTGATAAAAAAATAAAATTTTATTTCTATATTTACTTTTTACACTCTTGAAATACTTAAATACTTAAATACTAGACAAATGCTGGAAATATTTACCAAATTATATATAAACATCATTAAACAAGTTCAATACCAGAACTTAATAGGTTAGTAGTATCGGATGATTCAGAAATATTATCTGTTAAACCAGTCTCATCAGGTTCTTCAATAGGTTCATTAGGTTCATCTTCAAATCCATCAATCCACACAAGTATATTTTTTTGAGGTTCTTTTTCCTCTTTAATTATACCTGAAGTAAATAGTGAACTTAAATATGACACAAAGTGTTGTTTATGACTGATGGATGCTTTTGTTTTGCGCTCACATAATTTCTTTTTAATTGATAATTTAGGTGCATCAAAATCATGATGGTCTATAGTTACGAACTTTACACCTCTTTCGAGTTTAATTTCCTCAATCAGTGTTCTAACTTTTTTCCAATTATCATAATCTAGTCCAGCAGTAATTTCATCATTAAATATAATCAATACATTGGAAAATCCCAAAATAATGGGTAGTAGTGCTCTAAGAGTTAATATACGTTTTTCTTCACCTCCACTTGGTTTAGTAAAATTACAATCTAAAGTATCTTTGTTAATAATATTATTAATACCAAGCATTTTTGAATAATCACACAATATTTTTTCATATAACATGCAATTAACTTCCACATGAATATAATCATGCATAACTTGACGGATTGTTCTATTATCATTGGGTAACTTCATTTTTTGATCTAGATATAACCATCCTCCTTTATATTTTTTCATAAGACTTACAACTTTTCGTTTCATCCAGGTTGTTTTACCTCCTCCAGATTGTGCATCTAATCTTAATTCGTTACAACCATCTACTGAAAATTGTGGAAATATAAGAACAGGGTCTGTTAGTTGTTCTAATTCAGATGTTTTTCTTGAGACATAATTTTGAATGTATAGTTCTATAGTGCCCCATGATGCAGTTGATGTTAAAGCATCTCGTACTGTACAGAACAACCACCAAACAGTATTGAATACTCCGATTATAACAAAAAACATTGCAAACACTTCAATATTGTCATTTTCACTTTGAGACTTGTTAGTGTAATCTGAATTATCATTAGATTTATTAAATCTCATAATAAGATAAGTGGTAATTGCTGATAACATATACATGATCCAATTGAGTGAACAATATAATGAACCCATGACGGATTTATGACCCCAATATATTGTTTCATTTTTTAAACTTATATCTGAAATTTCTCTAATAGTAGAACTTCCTAATCCATTTAGATAATATACCATATAAGTTTCCCAGAGATTTCTAACTATATCAGAGTTTTTGTTCATTTCTTTTTGAAGATTTTTTCTTCTAACATAATCTATTTTTAATATTGATAATCCTATTATAAAGAACACAATGAGTGTTACTACAACTGGGATGATTGCTATCAATACAACTTTTCTACAAAGAGCTAAAATAGAGCTAAAAATAGTGAAAAATGGTTCAATCACATTAATTATATTAACCCCAAGATTTGATATAGCATTTGCTCCATCAGGGATAATATCATGAATTTTTTCTTGTGATTCCAAGTAGGATGCATCAACATGTTCCATAAACATTTTTGATAAATACACTACACAAGAATTCTTAAATTTTGGAAGAAACAATTTATTTTGAAATGTTTCTTTCATTATGCCTAATAACATTTTACATATAAAATTTATAATGACTAACTTGAAAAGTACTTTTGAATAATTTTCACTATTCATTGTTGTAACTATAAGTGTTTCTTGGTAGTTTAGATAAGTTATTGCCCCAATAAAACCAAGTATTCCAAAAAAGTATATACTTAGACCGAAATCGTATACTACCATTCTGATATGGTACAAAATATCTGTTGGGATTGGTATACAATGTTCTCTCGTAGAAAAAACTTTGTGTAGATCCATCCTCAAATTTTTTTGAAAGTTTATATTACGAAAATTAATATTATTCCACATTTTCACATAAAATATTTTAATTATTTATTTAGTGAAATTCAGTAATTTGAATTTTCAATTTTTACAAATATAAAAATTAATATTATAAAAAAATATTTATAAGGATAATAAGATAATTATATTTTTAATTTTTTACTAATTTAGATACTTTTTCAAAAATTTCTTCAGAACTCATATTGATATAACCTTTTTTTTTATCTTTTTTTAATGAGCTTTTTATATGTTTAATTATTTCAGGAGGAGGTTCACAATCAAAACCATGTCTAATTTTATATTTATGAATTAAAATACCAAAAATATTATCAATACTAATATTTTTATTTGAAACAAGTTTTTCAATTGATATCTTATTTTTTGTAATATAATCAAGAGTTCTTAAATTATATTGTCTAAACAATGTATCATTATCTACTTTAATTGAATATTTATTGTCTTTTGCTAATTTAGGAATTATCTCCATACCTCTGAAATCAAATCCAACAAAAACTATATTTTTACTTTTATTTTTGTTAAGAAATTTTTTTAATTTTAATTTATTCAGCTTCGATTTTTCTTCAAAAAATTTTTTTCTTTCATCTTCATTTGATAAATCATATTTATTTAATAATTGTATAGCATTAATATCGTCAATATCATCTGTATCTATAGATATTGTATTTGGTAATTTACCTAATCTATTACCTAATGTAGTTTTACCAGCACCAGATGGCCCTAATATATGAAAAATTAATCTTTTCTTTATAGCTCCACCTTCTAATTTAATATTAGAAGATATGTAACTTTCTGAATTTATATTATTATTTGATATAATATCAATACTATTTTTAAGTTCTAAATATTTATTTTTATATTTAAGATATTTATTTTTATATAAATCAGTATCCATCTATATTAAATATACTATAAAAAAAATTGAAAATTTATTTAATCAATTAATAAATATATGAAAAATAATTAGATGAGTGATGGAAAGAAAAACAAATAGTATAATTAGTAAATACTCTGAATATTCTGTTATAATAAACATTTCTAATATGAAAATGGAGGGATTATTAGATTTGAGTAAATTTAGATACTTACAAGAACTTGATTGTTCAAAAAACAAACTTACAACTATAATAAATTGCCCCGATAGCTTAACTAAATTAAATTGCAGTAATAATTTAATAAGGGAACTAAATGATTTACCAGTATCTTTAGAATTATTAAATTGTAGTAATTGTGAAATTAGTCGATTAGACAATTTACCAATAAATTTAACAAAACTAAATTGTTCAAGAAATCCAATTAATTATTTGGATTTTTTACCATCTAGATTAATATATATTAATTATGGTTTAACAAACATTACAAACACAGATAATTTTCCTCCAAAAATAATTAAATGCGAACAAGTTTTTTTATAAATATATCTAAATTGGTGGTTAAATATTTATAGTATAAAAATAATTTTTGTAAAAGTATATAATATATATAATGTTTGACGCTCAAAAAGCTATTAGTCCATGTGCTTTACAAAGTCTTATAGATTCTTACAATCAACAATGGAATGGCAGATACACTATTTATTCACTAATTACATTATGGATAACTAAAAAAACACAAGATTGTAAAAAAGTTAAAGTTAGAGGTTATTATGCATACCAAAGAAAAGATGGTTCTATTGCATATTGGAATGGTGAATTTATTTATAATACTTGTAACAATACATATACCTATATTTTAGGAAGTGGAAGTTACGCTAGTGCTACTTATAATGGTCTTACAGTTAGACAAGAAAATAAATTAAAGGCATATTTTTACAATCCTAAAGCTTATCCACTTAACTTTATATTTAATAATATTGTGCAATTTAGTGTATACATGTAATTGTAAATTTAATATTTTAGAATATTCATAACTATATTCTAAACTAAAATATAAAAGAGTTTTTTTATATAGATAATTTATAATATATTTAATAAAGATATAATGAATATAATAAATACAAAAAATCAAACTACAATTGATTCAAAATACTATAAAAAATACTTGAAATACAAAAATAAATATCTTGAATTAAAAGAAATTTTAAATGGAGGTACAATTTTAGATAGATGTACAGGATACGATAAATCAATATTTTATATTGAAAAAATGAAAGTATATTATCAAAATTATTATCCATATGGTGGCTTTAGTAAAGGACAATCTTTACCAAATGGTAAATATCCAGAAATATTTAATTTAGATTACAAAATAGAATATAATAACAAATCTGATATAAAATATATTTCTAAAGTAAAATTTAATTATTTAGAACAAGATTTGGAATATTTACAAAAAAATTATAAGGACAGGAATAAAATTGTACCTACAGTTATTAAAGTAGATTCTGTACAAACATCTCCTAATAAATATAATAAATACAATAAACGTAATAAACCAAATAGATCAGAAAAATCAGATAGTTTAAATAGTTCAAATAAAGAAAATACTTTTACAAATTCGACATCTGATCCAAAAATTATTGTAGATGAAGATGTTTTAGACAAAAATATTATTGAATACAAATTAGATATAGATAATATACCAGAACAAATAATTAATGCATATTATCATGATAACAATGATTATATTTTAACAAATAATAAAAAGTATTTTGAATTTATTTTACCAGCAAAAAATATTTTTACGAGTATAATTGGTAAAACAATTGGCTTAAAATGTGACGATATAGTTGATACATTTTATGGTAATTTTTTAGAAAAAGATATATCATCTGATAAAAAGAAGAGAATAGTAATAATTGATTTTGCAAATCTTGTAAATATATTACCAAATATAAATTCTCAAGAAAGATACTATCCTGATAAAATAAAAATGTTTATTAATAATTATTTATACAATCAATGTAAAATATTAAAAAATTATGTATTTATAATTTTCAAACCAAGTGGTGTTTTTAATGAAATTTTTTTACAAGAAGTTATAGAAGGAACAAGTCCAGATTATAATTTATCATATTTATTGAAAGAAGATAATAGTGATGATGGATTATCATATTTAAATATAATAGGTTGTGGGTTTAGTTCAATAAATAATTTTACTGAAAAAAAACCAAGTAAAATAGATTCTAATCAAGAAAATTGGGAAGTCAATAATATACAATTATTTCAAGGTCAACTTCAGAGTTCTATTGATGACTTGATATTTTGGATTCTTACAATATTTATTTATAATGTTATATACAATTTTGACAAACTATTAATCAATAATATTATATTGATTTCAAATGATACACAATCTTTAGATAAAGAAAATTGTGACTATTTTAAGAATATCACCAATATTATATTACCAAAAATATGCAAAAAAGTAAAACAAGAATTTACAACAGAAGATATAATACCTAATAAAAATTTATTAAATATAGTTTTTCCTAATAAGTGTAACAATGATTTAATTAATTCAAATTATAGTATATTTTTGTATTCATATGGTTATACTGATAAAAAAATAAATTTAAAAAATGGTGAAACAATTTTAGAAAATACATTTTACAAAACTTACGATGAACTATTGAATAGATATATTAATTTTATATATAATCTTTTTGCAAATACACCCTTAAAATTAGACCCACAATTAGTAATAAACTACAAACCTACTGGTATTGGTAAATCAGCAAAAAATGTAATGATTAAAGATTATAGGACAAATATAGATTTAAGTCATGGACAAGTTAACAAAGTTCTTAATTATGAGTTTGTAGATAATAAAATTGAAGATTGGAATAATTTAAGTACATATGTAAATCTTTTTGAAACATTATTATTAAATAATATTAATATTTCAAATATTAGAACAGATGCAATTTACTTCTTGTATAATTATTATCCTTTTGAATATTTTAATTCTATGTCATCAAACATAGCAAATAATAATATTGGTTTACCTTTACAAAAAAAAAATTTCCATACCTTAAAATTAACTGATTTCAATAAAATACATCCTGGATTATTTTTTTATTTACAGATAAAAATGTTCCAGAAAATAAAATATGGTAAAGAGGATGAAATACTTTCTTTAGAAGAAATAAAAAAAATATTTATTATCTAATTTCATCATCATATAATATTGAATATATTCTATTATATGAATTATGCATTAGTAAAATGTGAACACTATCATATATTTCAATAACTGGTGTACATTTTAAGAAACTTTTATAATAATTATATTTATTTATTTTGAAAGTCATATTTGTTAATTTTAACTTAGGTGAAGTTTCTCTTATTAAAACAACAAATTCAACATAACAATATCTAACAGAATAATCATTAATATCATCTTCGATTTCTCCACTTTCAAATTTACTAATCATTTCATTAATATATTCTAAGTTTGTATCTTCAATATCACCCATTTTAATATTAACTAAGACTTCAAATTCTTTAATATCTTTTTTTAAGTACTCTAAAAATTTATTAATCAAATCATTATCTCCTGGAATACCTGGGACAATTGTTCTTTTAAATTCTTCTAGTGAATTGATTATTTCTGACATATTAACTTAATCATATATATTATTAGTATATACTTACAATTTTCAATTTTTTATCAATCTATTTTGAATTTAATATAAAAAAATTATATAATTTATTTATATATATAATGCTAGCTGCAGATAAAAAAAAGTTGGATGAACAATTTAAACGTGATAAATCAAAAATAGAATTGTTCAATCTATTAAGAACAGGTTCTGATTTAGAAGTAGTAATTGATTCTATTTTTACACAAGCTCCTCCAGAATTAAAAGATGAATTATGTAAAGATTTACGTTCTATAAAAACTGAAGATGGCGGATATATAGTATTACCTATTAAAGAAAGAATGACTCATGTAGAAAGTTCTAATATTATAGACACTATTGGACATTTATCACATTCATGTCCTTTATTAAATAAGATTATAGGAGAGCATTGGTCTGCCGAAATATTTAGACCATTAGATGATTTACAAATTTTCTATGAATTATTTGAAAGTTCTGAGGCATATGATGATATCTTACAACAGGCTAAACACTTTTGTGATCCTGAAAAAAGAGCTGCAACACAACCATTACCACAGTATTTAACATTTATTAAACAAAAATCAATTGATGGTATAGATTATGGTATTATGGTATGTAGAACAATTAATCGTAAAAGAAATAATGAACCTGAATTGTATATACGTATTCTAAATTGGGAAACAATTACAGAACCTGTTGGAGAGTTAAATAACATATTATCAAGGAAGAAAGATGAATTTGGAAAACAAGTTAGAACTTTATACGATGACACTGAACACAACAATTCAGATAGTGCTCTTTCTAAAAAACTATTATTATTAGAACCAGGTAATATACCTCAAGATTATTTAGATTTAATTATTGCATTATTATCAAAAAAACACGGTATTTATATAAATGGATTACTTGAAATACTGAAAGAATATAAAATTTTAAAACAACATATAAAAGAAGGTTGTTCCTTTTGGGATAAATTTGAACAGTTAAATATTAAATACAATCAATTTATTGAAACTCAACCAGCAGATTTTAATAGAGAATACTTTACTAGAACTAATCCATTTTATAATTTAAGAAAACTTTATTATGAAAAATGTATAAAAAAACCTTTAAGTTCAATAGGTGATATGAGTATAGGAGCAACTATTGCTAAAGAAGGTGATTTTATTAGTAATAACCCAAAAGTATTTGATGGAATTAAAATTAATTTAGTTTTGGATAATTTTGGTAATCAGGTTCGTATTAAAGAAATTAATGATTATATTCAAAAATTTTTCGTATCAAATAGTTTAAGAACACTTAATCCAGGTATTATTCTAATGGATAAAATTATTAACTTTTTAGAAATGTATAATAATAGAGGCTTGAACATTAATAATACTCAAAATTTATTAAATTTACTAGTTACATTACCTTATGAATTATTCACAAGAAAGCTTGATGGATATACTTTTTTACCTAGAGAATCTTCTGAAGAAATTATTAAATTGATATGTAGATTATTTGGTAAATGGTTTAATATTTGTTCAAGTACACCTCTAGTTAATATTTACAAATATTCATATTTACTATTTATTAATAATATTTTCGAAGAACCTCCAGTTTTACAAGGGGAATATCACAAATATATTAAGCAGGAATTTATTATTGATGTTAATCAAAATGTACTTGTTGACCTTTCTTTAATTCCAGTTATTCAAGATATTAAAAGACATCTTGGAGGATTACATATTTGGTATATGGATAACGTGTCATTGGGATTACTATGTCAAACAATGTTTGATATGGTTCGCGGTATAAATGGAAGAGAACCAACTACATCAGATTTAAATATTGATTTTGAAAATATTAATATGGGTGGTACAGAAAATACAGAAATTAATTTATCATATTTTAATGAATCAACTGGATACGTGATGCCTGGTATGAATAATTATGCACCAGAGTTAAAAATTGAACCAACCGCTTGTTGTTATAAATTTATAGACTTTGATAATTTTGATTCATCTAATAGAATTAATCGCTTAGCTGTTCTTTTACAAATAATAAACTCTTGTAAATTAAGTAATGGTATAAATTGTCATTATCCAAGACAATTACCATATACAACAAAATGTAATCTAATTTGTGAACAAGTTGGAGATAATATAACATATAAATGTGACTTTGATGTTAAAAGTAAAACTTTTGCAGATTTTACTACTAGAATCAAAAATGAATTTAATACTTTAAGATATTTATCAGAAGAAGAATTAGAACATAAAGCTAAAACAGAAGCTGGGTCACAATCTGTGACAAAATCTGCATCAAAACCAGTTTCAACTGTTCAATTTAGAGAAGAACCATTAAGAATAGGAAAATCAGGTTCAAAGTCAGTTGTACCAACTACTCAAACAGCTCAAACTGCTCAAACTGTTAAAACTGAAGCTGAAGCTGAATCAATCCAACCTACTCAATTTGAATATTTTAATTCATATATTAATTTTCTTAACACAGAAAATGATGAATTCTTATTAAAATCAATAAATCCATTTATGAATCTAGGATTAGAATTTTTAGATACATTAGCACCTGGAGATTTTATTCCATTAAATTATAAAACACCTGATGCTACTGAAATCAATGATTCAATGATTCAAGTAGCATATGCTACTGAAATCAATGATTCAATGATTCAATTTAAAAAAAATCTATGGGAAATTATTAAAAATTTTAATAATCAAAGTGGAAAACTATCTGTATTTGATGAAAATTTGATGAGTAAAACACAAAAATTACCTGCAAATATTTATATGTACGTATATTTGTATATATGTGATAAAAGTCCAGAGTCAATAGAATCACTTGCTCAGTTATTTAGAGAAGATGGTCCATTTAAATCAAAATTATATACTTTTAAACAAATATCAGAATCAAGTTTTGATTCAAAAATTAAATTAATGTTATTATCAAATTTAATCAAATATAAAATTTATAAAAATGAATATACACAAGAAGTTTATGATGCTTTAGACCTATTATTAAAATCTCAAAGAAGTAAAATTGAGCTATCAGTACCAAAAGATAAACAAAAAGTTTTGTTAAGTGTAGATGTTAATCTTTCTTTTAAATCTTATCATATCCCATATATTGTTTTAAATCCTGCAGAAGAAAGTTTAATTGGTGATCAAAGAGGTAAAAGGATTTTTTTGGAAAGAAATACTTATGAAAGATATAGTCATAGACTAACAGATCCAGAACAAATGAATAACACTTTAAGAATATTTAATCATCCAAAACCAATTACCGGCAATGAAAAGTTATCAGAATTATTTACTATTGGAACTGATACAGTTACAATTTATCGTGGTTCTGAATATGAAATTAAATATGAAACGAGACTTTATCCTAAAGAGATAGAGATAGAAGAAGAAGGAGTTGTAGGAGCAGCTGGTTCATTACCTTCCACAACAATTGTTGAACCAAGGGTATTAAATTTATTTATTGGTTCTGATGATACCTTTGTAACACAAGGTTCCAAATTAAAATTTAGACCAAGAAGTACATTTAGACTTAATATTGAAGATTATAAAAATATTCCGATGAACCAATCATTATCAAGATATTTCGCTAAACTTTCTCAAAAGATAACTACAAATGAGTCAGTACCTGCTCATGAAGTTATTCAAGATGGTGTTTACGTATTCAATAGACCAGTCGTAATTCAAAAGGCTGAAGTTTTAGGATTACCATTTGATTGGGAAATTAGAGAAGGACAAACACATAAATTCACTATTGAAAACCATAATGTAAGCCGCATTGAAAAAAATGGTATTGTTATGGGTGCTAAACCATCTTATGCTGATGCACTTTTTAAAAAACTAAAAGAAAGATTTCCAGATGTTAGACCAGAAATTTCAGCTTCATCATCAAGAGCACCAGTATCAGCAGCATTATCGAGAGCACCAACAAAATCAAGAGTACCAGTCCAAGCTCAACAATCTAATATTAAAGAAGAAAGATATGGAATTGATCAACAAATTGCTATAACAAGACATCGTATGCAACCTTATATATTATATAATAAAAATTTAATTATATTTGTATTTAAAAATGGTGAATTTACAAATTTTATACATAATGATATAGATGTAACAGCACAGTTTTTAACAAGTGATTTGCAAAATTTTTATGGTTTGATACCAAGTTTAATATCACAAAGTAAATTAACAGAATTAGACAATATGAATCGACCAATAAGACGAGGTGGTTCAAAATATGTAATGTATGGAGGAACCCGAACTCCTGTCAGTTCTTGTTTTAACATGACAGATAAAGTTAAGCAAGTTAAATTACCAGTTATTACAGGAAATATAACAACCTCATCAAACAGAGAATTAAATTTCCAAGATGCAGTAATTGCAAATCTATATTATTTTATAGGTAAACTTGGAAGTAGAGAAATACATTATGATGATGCAAAAGAAAATAAATATTCATATGATGAAAGATTCAGAGAAGAAGTTTATGAATACAATAACTTTGATGAACCAATTAAAAGAGTATATATTACAAAAGAAATTGGTGGAGGTAATCGTAAAATATTTATTACAGGTATGGATATGTTTAAATTATATACAAATAATATATCACCAACTAATGAATTATTTAAAATTTATAACTTAAGTCCATATCATGATCCAAGAATTAATAGTAGAAATGACCTTCCACCAGAATTTGAATCATTATTTGGTCTAGGTATAAAACTAAAGAAAAAGATGTTAGTAGGTACTTCAAATGTAACAGGTAAATTAGAAAGAGGTTTAGCAAATGATTTTGTTTATTTTCCAAGAGATCCAACAGACAAAGTGGGAGTAGATAAATATTCAGAAGTTGATTATGTAGGTAAAATAAAATCATATGTACCTGGTAAGAATTTTAGAATAGTTGGAGACGGATTAATATTAAAATTAAATCTAGAAGATGAATTGTCAAGTAGTCCAACTGATACAAGAGAATTATATATATTAGGAAATTCATTAGGTGCATTAAACGAAACAATATTTATGGGCACAATAAATTCAAATGGAGATATAACTTTTGATAATCCAGTATATCTTGATAATCCATTGTTCTATACAAATTTTGATGATGATGAGGATGATGAGGTTAATGAAGATAATGTTATGAATTATTTTAAATTTAATAAAGAAAGAAACGAAATATTACCTTTAAAAAATAATAAACTATATGAAAATACAGTTTTAAATTTAGATCCTGAAACAGGAGTAATTACAAATAGTGCTAATGAGACTTATGTTTCCGTAAATAACCTGAGATTTTCTCAAAGTAGTTTTGTATTAAAATTATTAAATTTAATTTCAAACAAAAGAAATGTGTTATGTTGGGTAAATCAACAAGGTCAACTTGCTAATATAGATATATTAAACTTACAAACTAATTTTAAAATAAATTACCAATCGAGAAGAGTAGAAGTAATAATTAATAATCAACAAAAAATTATTTTAGATTATGGAAGTATAGATTGGAATATTAAAAAATGGGTAGTTGACAATACCTTTCTAGCAGTAGATAATGATTTAAACTACTATTTAGCTGTTTTTATGTCAGATGAACAAATTTTAGTAAAAATTAATAGAAATACATGTTTACCTATAATTTCAGATATTGATACTCTACAAACATTATGTATGACTTATGGAGGTAGTAGATTATTTAGAGAACTTGTTCCTTTAATTAGTAAATTTACTTTAACAAAATACGCAAGTAATGAGGATGTAATTAAATATAATAATTTTGAGGCATTACGCGAGGAACCAATTCCTAATAAAATTACATATAATTTAATACCATTAGAACAAATATGTTATGATAATTTAGAAGATTTATTTTATCAAAATTACTACGTACCAGAAAATCAAAAATATTTTACATCTTATGGTGAGTACATGATGTATTCTTTAATTCATAATACTATTGTAAGATACAAAATTAATAAAGAATCCGAATTTAAATATATATCAATGAGAGATTTAACATTTAGTTTGTTTTATTACAAATTACAAAAAGATAGAAAAGAATATAAACCAACTTACAGATATAATCCTCTTGAATTTTATTATCAATTTATATTTGGTTTCTTTGCTAAAGATGCTCAAGAAGATTTAGCAAATCAAATTTTTAAAGACTTAATTAATAAAGAAGAAGTAATGAGAGGAGGTGCAAATTATCGTGCAAACAAATATTTTGTAGCAAACGCATCTAATTATAGAGAACATAACACAAATCCTAAAATACATAATTTGATTATGGGTGGAGGAAAAACAAGTGTTATAACACCATTGGTTATAATTAAATTTTTACAATATTTAACAACTTTATCACCAGAACAAGCTAAACAAAATTGTTATGTAGTATTACCAGAAAAATTAGTAAATCCATCTAGAACTTTATTAACAAGTATGTTAAGTATGTATTTTCCAATCAATGTTATTAAATGTGTAGAAAACAGATTTTCAACTGAATTAGATTTAACATATTCTAAGACTTTAAGAGAACCTATTGATTCAGAAAATTTAAATGTATTTGTTTTAAGTGACACAAGCTTAAAGTGTGGTTTTATTAATAATTATGAACAAGTTTTATCTAATAGAGAGAATCACATATATTTATTCGATGAGGCTGATACTATATTAAATCCAATTACTTCAGAACTAAATTATCCTATTGGTGAGGAAATAACATTACCAGATATGGACGGATACTTTAATTTAATATATTCAATATATACAATTATTTATAAACCAGATGAAAGTAAATTAGGAAAATCTAAAAAAGAATTTGTAAATATAATTAAAAAATATACTGAATGTTTTCAGTCTGTCCCACACTTTAAGATTATAAATTCAACACCAGAATTTATTACAGCACTAACTAATTGGGTAAAAGGTTTAATTACTGCCTGGTATAAAAAGTTTAATCCTGTTTTATACACAATACTAACTGGACCAACTGGATGGAATTTAACTATAGAAAGTCTCGAAGGAAAAGATTTACAAACATTAAATTTATTATATATTATATATAATTTTGTAAATGTAGTTTTTCCATCAACTTTAAGTATGCAAAATAGAACAAATTATGGTTTAGTAAATGGAATAGCTATACCTTTCTCTTATACAGAAGAACCTTGTTTAGGTGCTAAATTTTCAAATCCACTTATGACATTGTGTTTAACAATTTCTGATTATATTATTAGTATCAAACCTTTAGATAATAGTGCAGCAAATATTATAATTGGAATTATTAAATCAGAATATTTAAGTATACCCAAAGAATATCGTGACGAAAGTTCAATTTTTAGAGAATACAATGATTTAGGTATTCGTATATCTTTAATTGATTTAGAAAATATAACTCAATTAACACAAGTTGATATAGATAATATTAAAAATAATACAGTTTTTAAAAAGAAATTATGCAGAAATATATGTCAAAACAACATTAAAATTGATGTAGATAGAGATAATATAAGTGGTATTGATTTATTTATGTCTTTTAATATTAAAAGAAGAGCAGGATTTTCAGGAACAGTTAAAATACCAACAATATGTGATGTAGATGAAGAAAGTACAATACAAATTATTCCAAATGAAGAAACTAGTCGAAATGTAAATCTTGTTTTAAATACAGCATGTACAGTATCTAAATTTGCAAATATGGATACTAAAGAACTAATAAAGACTGTACTTGAATCAAATCCTAATATAAATGTAATTATAGATGTGAGTGGTGAATTTGTTGGAATTAAACCTGAAGAAATATTTGAGATTGTTAAGAGAATTAAAAGTAGAGAATTACAACAATTTATTTATTGGAATGATGAAGATGAACCAATTACTAAAAATTATTATGGTAAAGAAGAAAAATGGAATAGAAATATAACTCCTGGTATGTATTATTACTATGATCATAAACACACTACTGGTATTGATGCAGTTATAAAGTTAGGTTCTGTTGGAGCTGCTTTCTTAGGTAAAAATAGTAGATATCGTGATGTTGTTCAAAGTATATACAGAATGAGAAAACTTGCACAACCTCAACCTGGTGTACAGGCTCATACAATTCAATTTATAATAAATGATAAATTAAATAAAGTAATTAAAAGTATGCTAGGAGACACTAATCCAGATGATACTCCTGTAAGTATTGAAGATTTAATTAGATGGTTTAATTTATTAGAAGATAAAACTTTTGTTCAACAAGTGGCTATGGCTAATGTACAAAATATTAAGAGTTTATCAAGATTAATTAGAATAAAAAATGGAGAACCAAATAAATTTTTAAGTTTAAATAATTTTAGATTTTTTAATAACACAGATAGGTTAGAACAATCTAGAGAAATTATATTAGGTGAAAGAAATAATGAAGAAACTGAATTAGATAGATATATAACATTAATTAATGGTTTTGCTCAATTAAATTCTCAACAACCAGTTAGATCACTTATACAACGTTATGAAGCTAATAAACAAACTGGTTTAGTTAATCAATTAGAATCTCAATCTCAAGTTCAAGCTCAAGCACATGTACAGGCACAAGCACATGCACATGTATTAGTCAATACTCTTGTAGTTGAACAAGAGTTGGAAAAATTATTTACAGAAAATAAAAAAGAATTTATGGTATTTGAGATTAACAATTACTTCACACCAGAACCAGAATATTATAATCAAATTATAGAAAATTATTTATATGTATCTAAAAATATGTCTATGTATGATGATACTAATAAATTTCCTGCACACGTAATATTAATAAATAATACACTTTTAATGATACCAAATATTGAAGGTTTTAAACTGTTAGATTATATAACTGAAAATGGTAATGCAAATAGTATTACTGAACAAATTAGAAATCAATTCATGATATTAGATACATCTGGTGTAATATATTATTCTAAAGAACCAGATAATTACAATGCTATACCATTAAATCTAATTCAATCTTATGTTAGAATAATGTTTGGTATGTATTACAAATTAGTTGTGGATTTTAATGACTATATTAATTTTATTAAATATATCAAATACATAAAAGATAGAGGAATAACCGACCTTTCTTTTATTACTGAACATATAATAAAAATTAAACTTGATAAACTAAGAGAATTTACAAATGCTGTTGAATATTATATAATAAACATGGATGACAGAGCAGCATTGTTGAATCGAGAAAATCCAGAAAATCATTTTTATAAATTCTTTACACTAAATGAAGTTTATCCAGATTTTGATTTTAGAAAAATATTTGAACCATAAATACAAAGTTATAAAAAATTGTGATACTTTAACATTTTTATACAAAGTAATTTTTATATAATAAAAATTATCAATACATAGTATATAATAATTTCTAATTTCAATGGAGAATACAAATAAATTTTATAAAAAATATTTAAAATATAAATCTAAATATTTACAACTCAAGAAAATAAGTAAAGGTGGAGCAGAAATTAATAGATGTACAAATTTTTCAAATTCCTTTTATCAAATAGATGATATATATACATATTTTGATGATTTTTTCCCTAGAGGAGGATTAGAAGGAGGTTTTACTTTACCAAATCGTACAGTTCCAGCTGAATTTGATATAAATTTTGATATTGATTCTGTTTCTGAAGATATCGCATCAGATATTAATTCAATTAGTTTTAATTATTTATATCAACCACGACCTGTAAGACCTAGAGTAGGAGCTGGAGCAGGAGCTGGAGCTGGAGCAATTGTAATTCCAGAAAAGATTATTAAAAATTATGTTTTAGATCTTGTAAATATTCCTAGAGAAGTTATTAAAGTATATACACATGATGAATCTGATTTTGTTTCAGTTAATAAGATTGGTATGAGAGAAAATTATTATCCTGAAAACTTTATTTTACCAACAAGTATTATTGGTAAAAATTTTGGTCTAAAATGTGATGACATAGTAGATAATTTTATTAATATAATATCTGGTATAAATGCACCACAAGGTATTCCTAGAAAAAAAATTATATTTATGGATTTTGTAAATGTAGCATCAACATTAGCTACTTCTATGACTGGAAGAAGAGCTACATTTGTTAAAGAATATTTAAATTTTTATATATATAAACAATGTAAAATAGAAGAAAATTATATTTTTATCATATATAAACCATCTACAACATATGATTTTGATTTTATAACAGATGTGTTAGCTGGTCCCTCAACTCAACCATATTTAAATTTAACAGAATTATTAAATGAACCAGGTATTCCTAGATTAAACATAATTTGTTGTGGTTTTGCATCATCTATTTCATCTGACTTACCTAAAATACCTGCTTTAGGTTTTGGTAGAGATAATTGGGAACCTGGTAACAAACAACTATATCATGGTTTAATAATTAGTTCTGTTGACGACATGATTTTTTGGTTGTTTACTGTATTTACATATAACCTTATAATTAAAAGAAATCCTGCTTTTAGTATGGATAATTTTTTAATTATCACAAATGATGTACAAGCTCTCGATACAAATGATTGTCAATATTATAATGATGTTACGTTATTAAATAATATACCAAGAGATTGCAGATCACCTGAAAATAGACGTGGTGCTCCAATATTACCAAAAAAAAATATTTTTGATATAAATTTTCCTAATAAATGTGATTTAGATTATATAAATTCAGAGTATGAAATATTTTTATATTCTTTTAAGTTTGCAACAGAACGACTAAGTGTTGATGGAAAAATTATTTTGGAAAACACATTTTATAAAACATATGATACATTATTAAATAGATACGTTAATTTTTTTTATAATTTATTCGCAAATACACCTGTAAAACTTCAATCAAACTTAGATATAAAGTATAATCTTTCTGATAGAATTAATGTAGTTGTAAAAATAAAAGATTACAGGGCTAATAATAGATTATGTCTTATACCTACCAAGAAACTAGCTGCAAGATTTGAAAATACACCATCTAATAAATGGAATAATTTAGACACATATGTAGCTATTTTTGAAAAATTATTACTAAACAATATCCCTCTATCTTCTTTTAGAACAGATGCCGTATATTTTTTATTTAGAAATTATCCTTGGGAATATTTAGATAATATTAATCAAACAGAGGGTGGAGGTCCTCATGCACATAGAAATTTAATAGAATATATCAATATTCCTAATAGTAGATTACTTGATAGTGATAAATTAAAATTTATACATCCTGGTCTATTTTTTTATTATCAAATTAAATTTATACAAAGTATAAAATATGGACCTCCTCCTAGTCCCCAAAGTTTATCACATGATAATATAATTGCTATATTCGGATTTAATAATACTTTTTCACAAGATTATGTAGATTTTATGGAAAGATTTATTAACCAAATTAAAACTATACAAAATAGTCTTATTATCCAAAATCAAGAATTACTTAAAAAACTTTCAGCACAAGCAAGAGCTGGACCAACTCCAAGTCCTGTACCTGCATCACCACCTGTATCAGCACCTGGAACAGTGCCTGCATCACCACCAGGATCAGTACCTGGATCAGTATTACGTCCTGTGCTACCACCTAGTCCTGTTTCTGCACCTAGTCCTGTTAGTTTTGGTAGTCTAGGAGTAGACCAAAGAGTGTTAGCACCAAGTCCTGTAACTTTAAGTTCACCTCCTATCAGACCCAGACCTGCTACTTTACCTCAAGGAATTGCTGGTGTTTCGGCTGCTTCTGCAACTGTTCAAGATTCACAAAGTAAATCTGCTTTTGTTTCTACAGCAAGTTTATCATCCCCTGGTTCAGTAAGTTCTCCTGGTTCTCCTCCTATTACTGCTCCAAGTCAAAGACCTCCACCAAGTCCCGTTGCTGCTTCAAATCCTGTTGTTGCTTCAAGTCAAAGACCTCCACCAAGTCCTGTTGCTACTTCAAGTCCTGTTGCTCCACCAAGCAAAGGAAAAGGCAGAAAGAAATAATTAGTTAAAAAACTTGAAGATATTTAAGAAATTTCATTGATTAAATTTACAAAAATAGGATTAAAACTTTTATGTTCTAAGAAAGTTGTTTTATCATAATAAAATTCAATTTGGTGTTCATTTTTAATGAAAGTATCATAAGAATTATTTTTTGATAAATTAAAATTGATAAATATATATGGATTTGATTTTGAGTCTACTGAATTTTTAAATTTAATTAATAACATATGCTCGTATAATTGATTTATAACTAAAGAATATGATTTATCAGATTCATCAGATTCATCAGGTAGAACTACATCTGAACCATCTGAACCATCTAAACCATCTAAACCATCTGAACTATCTGATTCATTTTGAACATTTTGATATATTTTACTTTTATCTATATTTTCAATAATATCAAATCCTCCAAGAGTATCATGTATATATTTTATAAATTTTTCTATAATAATATCATTAGAATATTCAGATTCTAAAGATAATTCTTTTTTAAAATTTTCCAATTTGTATATTAACTGAATATGTGACATTTTTTAGTATTAATTATGTTGTATTATAACATTTAAAAATTTCAATTTTTTATTACTTTTTTTATATAAATTATTCTTTGAAATTAATTGTGTGGAATAGCTATGATATCCGGTTCATCGTCACGTTCATCGTCACGTTCATCATCTGGAATTTGGATTTGTTCGTGTTCATGGTCTGGATTCTCATCTATAAAATCATCTGGATTTTGATTATTTGGTATTATATCATCTGGGTTATCATCTATAAAATCATCTGGATTTTGATTATTTGGTATTATATTGTCTGGATGTTCATTATTTGGTATAATATTCTCTTCAAATTCATCATTATTAATTATTTCGGTATTAAATTCAAATGCATTAAAGAACAAATTAAATACATCATCATGAGATGTTAAGTTTAAAAATTGATTGTATTCTGGAATTATATATCTCTCATCCCAAGCCATGATACTTAGGTATCCACAATTTTCATTGTCAGCTCCTAACCAAATTGTAGCTCTCCATTCAGTAACAATTCCTACTTGAATTCCATCAATCCAATTATAATCTAGTGTTGGTCCAATTTCACTTACAGGAATAATAGTTCCACTTGGAGTTGCGTATAAATATATTCCTGACAACAATGCTTGAGTAGGAGAAAAAAAACCATATTGGATTTCTTGTTCATTAACCTCTTGATTTACCTCTAGATTTAACTGAATATCTAAATCATCTTGATTAATATTTGATATATCTGGTATATTTGGTAGTTCTGGTATCACGTTCATTTTTTATTTATGTCCGTTTAGCGAAAATTTACAATATATTATCTTATTACTATTAAAAATACCCAGTTAAATATGATTTCAATTTTTATATTATAAAAATATATATAATGATATATATATATATATGTTAATGAATAAAATTCTATTTTTGATAATACTACTTGTAGTTATAAGAATATTTTGGTTTAGAAAAGAAGGATTTGAATGTGATGGACAAGCTCCAATTGATTGTAACAATGATAAAGATTGTCAATGGATAAGACGTCAGTGTCGTAATATAGATTAGACATTATGATAATAAATTTTTTATAATAATAAATATATTTAATATATATATATTAAATAAATGGATGATAATTTAAAAGTTATAAAAATATCGAGTGGATTTGCTCACACATTAGTTTTATTAAATAATGGAACAGTTAGATGTTGGGGTAGTAATTCTCATAAACAGATAGACATACCGTCCTATCTTAAAGATGAAACCACAATAGTTTCTGATGTAAAAACTGGTGCAAATCATTCGGTTGTTTTAACTACAGAAAATAAAATAATATGTTGGGGAGATAATTCCTATGGTCAAGGCGATGTTCCTAATAATATACAAGGAAGTGTAAGTGCTATAACAGCATTTGGAAATAATACAATGGCTTTGTTGTCAAATGGTAAGCTTGTTGTTTGGGGAGATAATTCCTATGGACAAAATAATGTTCCTAATGATATTTCAAATGTTAAAAATATTTCAATGGGTAGCAATTTTGCAATTATACTAAAATCTGATGGTTCTGTCAAAGCATGGGGTTTAAATAATTTAGGACAGTGTAATATTCCATCTGAAATATCTAAAATAACACAAATATCTACAGGTATGTCACATACAGTTGCAGTAGACGAAAATGGTAGAGTTTTTGGTTGGGGTGATAATAGTATGGGTCAATTAAATTTTGGTGAAAAGTCAAATATTAAGCATGCTTTCACTGGACCCGTAACATATTTGATAGAAAATAACGACAATATAATTTCAATAGGGGATTTTAAAGAAACTAATTTAACACAAATTCCTAAATTTTTAAATAAGATGGTAGATTATATATCTTGTGGGGCGAATTTTACAATTTTTTTAAGTAAACAAGGAAAGTTATTTGGAATTGGTGATAATACAAAAGAACAACTTAATATTCCCCATTGGTTAATTTATAATCCAGATGATGATATATTAGCTAAATTACCTGTGGAAACAGTTATTCCAAACTTATTAGGTGGAGAATATAAAGAAAAGTACTTAAAATATAAAAATAAATATCTTAAACTAAAAAACAATCTAAATTAAGAAGGCAAGGTTATTTCTCTTACTAAAAACGCATTAAACCACGATTGGTTATTAGCCAATATATTAATTTGAGTAAGACCATTGATGATAAGATTAATTTTAATATTATCTTCTTTGTATAATAGTAGCATAGTATTAATAGGGAGAGTAAGTATAGACCCGTAATAATTATTTACTTCGAAACCTCTCCAACTTTCTAAATCATTTACAGATATCTCAATGTATGCGTCTACTCCACCAGATGCACCGCTTATATCCACACTTATATTTGCATTAATTTGATATAAACCATTTCTATCTACTGTTAAAATTCCATTAATATTATCATAATCAAAATTATCCAAATATAATAAATTATCAAATATAATTGTATTTTCACTATTAACAGTTATTGTTTGGTTCGTACTTAAATTAGTTCCAATTACAGGAACCAGAGGAATAGTGCCTGTGGGGCCAGTAGGACCTGTTTTACCAGTTGGACCTGTTTGTCCTGTTTCTCCAGTTTGCCCAGTTTGTCCAGTAGGACCTGTACATCCTTTCATTATGATATAGTTAGTTTCACCAGTAGGACCTGCAGGTCCTGTTGGTCCAGTAGGTCCAGTACTAATACATTTTCTAACACAAGAAGAAGTTTTACATGATGTAGTTGTTGGTATTAAGTTACTAATACTTAATGAGGTTGTTACTTGATTATTTTGACTACAATTATTAGATGGTTTTGATGAATCTGATGAATCTGATGAATTTGATGAATCTGATGAATTTGATGAATCTGATGATTTAGATTCACATTTATTATCTTTTTTCTTATTTTTTTTATGTTTTTTTTTATTTTTATAATTAGAATCTTCTTCTACACATTTTTTTTCTTCATTTTCCAAAAAATTAATAATATCTTGAATAAATTTGCTCATTAGATTTTTTAAACTATATTATTATATTATAAAAAATTATTAAATACAAAAATAATAAATTTTAGTTACGAACAAATAATTTTAAGTTACCAAATTTAGTTTTATTTTCAGTTAAGCCTGTATAAAATTTAGCTCTAAGATTTCCATCTGGTTCTAAATAAAATATAGTCTGGTCATTTGAACCAAAACTTCCTATAATTTGGTCATAATTTCTCATAAAAATATTTCTATAACTTGGGGTATTATCTTTTGGTTCAACAGTTACAAGAATAAAAGGTTCCCAGATATTAAGAAATGTAACTTTCCCCTTTACATATTGTTTTGTAAATTTACCAGAAACTTGATCAAATGTATTTATAATACCTTTGTAATTCCAAACAGATTTATTTTTTTTATAAGACATTAAATTTATATATATAAAATAAAGATATAAAAAGAATTTGTAATTTTTATGGTAAAAATTTAATTATATTTTTTTAATATATATATAATACTTATATTTAATATGCTTTCAACGAATACTTTAATTATTTTAGTTGTTGTGTTAGTTATATTTTACTTGTGGAAACAACAAGAAAATTTTTCTAATTGTAAAATGTATAAAGATAATTATGATGCCTGTTATAAAGCAAAAGACTGTACTGTAATGTTAGATTTAGGCGGTCAAGCTTTTTGCACAGATAGATAAAATTTCAATTTAGAATATTATTTGCAAAAAGACCATAAATTATAGGTAAAATAAAGTTAATTAATAATAATACTAATTGGACAAAAAACCATCCATTCAACTTAAAACCATATAAATCAATACTAACTGGTCTAGTTTCAATATATTTTGTTACAAGTTCTATTTCTTCATTTTGAAATATTTGATGTTTGTATAAATATTTAATAATTTTTGTATCTAAATTATTAAGACAACATATACAATATATATACCAAAGTAAAGATGCTAATTTAATTATAAAACCCGGTACATCATACATTTTTTTTCCTATTACAATTGAAAATAAATCTACTGGTATATGAAATGTTAGAAGAATAAACCCTAAATATAACATAATATTCCATTTTTTACAAAATATTCTTGTTTTTTTATACTCTATGTAATATCTATCTGTAAAATCTTTTATACTTAATACTCCTTTATTTTCTTTTAGAAATTTTAATAAATTTATAATTTCTTCATATCTTTTAATTAGTTTTACACAAATATAATAATATAATACTGACATTGTCGAAAAAAATAAATACCATGAAAAAAACATTAGAATATTTCCTAATTGTATAAGAACATTTGGTTTTGCATGTACATACAACATGTATATCGCAAAATATAACCAGTATCCCATATATAAACCATAAAATAATAGTGTAACATAATTTTTCCAATTTATTATACTAATTTCTTCATAGTATGGTTCTTCTTCTATTAAATGATTTGGAATTTGTATACCACTATTTATATCAAACAGAAACAAATTAGATTTATCATAGTAAAAATTTAAAATATTATATATTAGAAAACTTAACACCAAGTCAAAAGTCCATATTTCCGCTTGATTAATATAATATTCTACATAGAATAAATTACAAAAAAGAGAACTTGCGAATAATATATTTAATATAATCATAAAAATATATCTTAAAAATTTGTTTTCATTATGTAAAAATGGTATTAGAGTAATTCTAAACATAAAATTAATTCTCTTTTCGCATAAAGATGTTTGTCTAAATAAATATGATTTTTTTGAGTATAAACTTTTTCTTGAACGTCTTCTTATAATAGGAATTTGTTGATGGTTTATATTAGATATATTAACTGTATTGGATAAGTTGGCTGTATTAGTTAAACTTTGAATATTAAAACTTTGAATTTGATTATTTGTATTATTTGTATTATTTGCATTACTTGGATTATTTGATAATGTAGACATAATAAAATTATTTCAAAATCTATAATATTATTATATATTATATTTTAGATTCACATACAAAAATTTGAATTTAACAATATTTAATATCTATATAAACTATTTGTTGTATTATTAAATAAAAATATAATGTATAGTAGTCTTAGACAGTTAATGCAAGAAAATATTATAAGGTGTAATAGAATTAGAAAAGTTTTAGATCATTATACTGAAATGATTGAAAGAGAATTAAACGTATTACTTGTACTTGATATTGATGGAGTAGTATTATCAAGCTCTTTTTACAAGATATTTGAGGAATCAGATATTTGTTCTTTAGTAACATTAGTTTATGAAACTAATCCAGACTATCTTTTATTTTTAACAAATAGACATAAGTCAATTAAAAATTATACTAATGAACAATTTAATTCTTATAAACTAATAAATACTGATAAAAAAATTAGATATAATATTCATTGTTGTGATTTGGATTCTGAAGGTTATACGCTTAAAGGACCAGAATTTGAATCTATTATACAAGTAAAAGCTGCGAAAAATCCAAGTTATTTAGATAATTTATATGTAATATTTGTAGATGACCAAATTGAAAATGTACAATCAATGAAAATATCATTGGAAAGACTTGGTGCTAGATATAAAATATTTCATTATAAATACACACTATTATAATGATTATAAAAATTGAATTTATGTATCAGTCATTATCAAATAATTATATAAAATAACTTTATGGAATTAAATAATAAAAATGATTGAGATTTATTATCAGGAAACAAATATTATTGATGTATTACAAGGTGAATGTGTTATAAATCATGGTAAAGCAATTTTAAGAACAGGAAATTTGGTTAACTGTATTTGTATTGGAGGAACTTTTCGTAAGCAAAAGGAATCTGATATCGAGTATACAAGTTTTCTTATACACGAAGCACCACAAAATTTAGATAAAATTGTACTACTTTTAGAAAAAGTTACAAAGTATTATTATGACCAATTTTACACCTTGGTTAATATTGTAATTTTTAGAAAAAACAAGGAACTTGTTAAAGATGATGTCCAATTACCTTATTTTATTAAAGGAATTATTTCTAATTACGAAGATGTTGTAAATAATATTGTTTATCATTGTGATAATTTTTTTGGTATAGAACCAGAAATAATTAATTATTTTTGTGATATTACAAAAAGTGTTTATGGTCAAGTTAAATATAATTATTTGATTAAAGAAATTACATTTTATAGACCAAGTTTTTTCACTGGACATAATGAATATACAATTTCAACTGAATTAAGTAAAATAAATATAATTAGCTAGACTACTAAAAAAATAATATTTCTTTAATACACTTTAAAATATTAAAAATATTTACTTATTTTCTTTTTTTGTTTTTTTAAGAAGATTAGAGAAAGCTGTTTCACTTTCCTCTAATTTTCTTTTGACATTAGTATTTTCTTTTTTAAGTTGTTCAATTTTTTCGACATGTTGAGCACTAACTTTTTCGAGATATTGATTTGTCTCTTTTAATTGCTTATTTTCTCTTTCAAGACTTTTACTTTTATAATTAATATCATCATATTTTGTAAATAGCGCATCAGCTTCTTTAGTAGCATCTTTAATTACCCTATCAACCAGGAATCTTTTATTAGCTTCAATTGATAAATCGATAGCATCCTTACCTTCATTTTGTTTAATAGAAGTGTTTGCTCCACAATTCATAAGGTATTCTACTATTTCGTTATTTGGTAGTTTTACAGCATAATGTAATGCAGTATATCTATTTTTAGTATCAATAACATTATTTATATTTGAGATATTAACTAATCTTTTAACTTCATTTAAATTACCAGTAACTATTGCAAATATTACACTATCATTATGTGTATTAGTTGCAGTAACTGTTGATGTACGTGTAGATGTACCAGTAGTTGTGCTACTTGGTGGATTAATTGTTTGAGTCATTGTTTGACTACGGTATCCATAATTATCAGGTCTAAACATTTTATATATTATTATTATGGATATTGTAATATATCTATTAAAAATCAATTTTTTTATAAAAAAATTGATTTTTTCATTATAAATATTTAAAGTAATTAATTTATAGCTTAAAATGTCAACTGAAGAATTATCATTAGATAACCTTGAAACAAAGATAATGTCTATATTATATGCTAATATAGATACTAATTTTAATCAATTTGCACTATTTAATAAACTAATTAAGGATAAATTCCCAGAAATGTATAATACAACTATTAATCCAAATATTAAAGCTAAATTTTTACTTGTTCTTAGAAATCTAATGTCTAGATATGACGATGTTAAGGTTACAAAGGATAAAAATATTTATTCAGTTGTTTGTGTTTCTGATAAAAATAAAAATGATTTTATCCAATGGGTATCAGATGCTGATGTTGAACCACAAATAACTATTAATACTCAAAATACCCCAGTAGATTCTGTAGATTACTCATATATGCTTAATTATATTATTGACAATAATTTAACAGAGGATATGGATTATATTGACCCATTTGATGGAAATACAATTTATCATGATTTAGTTGTTACTAATAATCTTGCTAAAATATCAAATCTCGTTAATACTAATAAATTTAATTATACAATTAAAAATAAACATGGACAAACACCTATCGAATTAGCAACTAATCAACCTATTTCTAATATTCTTATTATGGGATTAATGAGAAAGTATATTGAGGAAGTTGAACATCTTAAAACTGTTTCTTCTGAACAAATTAAAAAAATTAATACACAGGCTGCAACTATTGAATATTATCAATCAAAGAAATATCGTGATAGTATTATTATTCATACTAATCTATTTGTTATTCTATATCATAAGATGTTATTCTTTGCTGAAGGTAACAAATTACTTGTAACAAGTACAATTATTGCTTTTATTGCTTATTTCTTTTTATTCAGATAGAAATATTTTTAACTTAAATTATTAAATTTTTATTTATAAAACTAAATTATTTTTCTTAATTATTTTTATATAAAATAAATGGATTATCTAATTTTGCTTTTATTACTAGTACTTATTGTAATTTATTTAATGGATAGAAAAAATACTAGAGAAAACTTTACTAATTGTGCTATTTATGGTGGAGATTATAATGCTTGTTATTCAGATCCTGCTTGTACTATTGGCTTTGCTCCTGATGGTATGACAACATGTATGAAAAAATTCCTTTATGAAGATATATAAAAATTGAAAATTAGGACCTCAGTATTTCCTAAAGTATTAAAATTATAGATATGAGCTCATCCAACATGTACGACGAATCCTGGGAATCCGAAGAGGTTTCAGGGGGCGGTAACAGTAGGCGTGGGCGCGGTCGTGACGTTCATTCTGGACAGACCCTTAGACAGGGTGTTGTACCTGGTAAAGTTAAATCACAGGCTCAAAAGGAAAGTCTTGGTGTGTCTGTGGGCGGGAGTTCTAGCAGTTCGGTTCGTCCAACTACCCATCCTGTCCGTTCAGAACAGGGTGTGGGTTCTGAGGACGCAGGTTCCGGGAGTGTGGGTTTCGGGTCCAGGCGCACAGGCTCAAGCCATATTGCTAACAGATTTGGGGCATTAGACCTGGGCGAGAGCTCAGAAGAGGAAGAGGAAGAGGACGGAGAGTCAGGCTCGGATTCGGATGATTCGGATGATTCGGCTGATTCGGGTGACGAGCAAGAGGAGAACCCGGTTAAATCAGGAGTCTTGGACGCGAAGGCGTTGCTCTACCAGTGGATTCAGGAGAACTGGGATATTAGGGTACTCAGACAATACCTAGCAGCCAAGCTCGCTGGTGGTACCCAACGGATTCCGATGCCCAAAGACAGGCGTAAGGTCGCTGCTCAGCTCGTGGAAACGAGCTTACGTGAGTTCAAGGACCTTTTGGTCAGCGAGTCGATTGTCGAAGAGTCGATTGTTGGTCATGTGGTTACGTTTTGGTCCAATCCTGGAGCGGAGGAAGGGTGTGTTGAGGCGAATGGGTCCAAGTATGAGGAGTTCAAGGAGCAGGTAGTGGCGCATCTCGGTTTTTCTATCAGTTTTTAGGTTATATACATAAATTATTTATTTTTATATAAAGAATACAATTCAATAAATAATAAATTAAATTTATGTATGAACATGTATTATTAAGTGTTATAAATTGGTTATTTAAATATCATAAAATTCTTGATGAATACATTTTACGAGTTATTTATTTTTTTTATAATTGTGGTGTAAAAATAAGAAGAGTTTTGAATCAAACATATGATTTACTAAATTATAATGGAAGTATGGATTTTTTCTATGGATTATCTTATTTTATTTTTGCAATACCTTTCGCTTTAATTTACGATATAACTGATTTAGCTAATAAACCAAGTATTTTTAGCGATACGATAAGAATATATTTAGAAAAAAAAGATATTATTGATGAGAAACTCGTTAAAAAAATATCAAAAAAAGATAAAGTAATTTTTGAGAATAGTAGAACAAACAAATATTTTTATACTTTAATAATGATTTGGAATAGGTATAATCATGAACATTTTTATTTATGTGATTTCAATTCAAATATTGATAACCTCCCTGATAATATTAATTATTTAATACTTAATGATAGCTTTAATACAGAAATCAATAAACTACCAAAATCACTTAAATATTTAGAATTAGGTAATAATTTTGATAATAACATTAATTCGTATCCAGATGGTATAGAACATTTAGTTTTTGGTAAAGAAGACATGAGAGGTATATTTTCAAATTTAAAAATTTTACCTAATTCATTAAAAACTCTTGAAATATACTCTTGTAAATTTAACAAAAAGATTGATTCCTTACCAAGTAATTTGGAAAATTTGGTTATTGGTAAAATATTTAATCAACCTGTGGACTCTTTACCTATCAATTTAGTATATCTTGAAATACAAAGTAATTATTTTAATCAACCTGTAGACTATTTACCAGGTTCTCTTGAGATTTTAATTTTAGGCACTAATTTTCAATATCCACTTGATAATCTTCCATCAAAATTAAAAAAATTAGTTTTAAATTCTATTCATTATAAAGAAAATCTAAATAATTTACCAGAAAGTCTTTTACATTTAGAAATTAGAGAAAAAATAACATCAGTTATTGAAAGATTTCCTCCAAAACTAGAATGTTTAATTTTAAATATTCATCAGAAAAACTATGATAAATATTCTTTTAATAACTTACCAGATACTATTAAATATTTAACTATTAACACAATTAAACCTTTAGAAAAAATTCCTAAAGATATTAGATTAATTCAACTACCACATAATTACCCTTATAAGGAGGATATTGATAAGATTAAATGTGTAAAATTTTATTTTCACTCATTTCGTTTTTTAATTGACAAATATATTTAATAAAAATATATTTTATTTTATAAAAAAATTATTTAAATATTTTAAGCAGATACCTTTGTATTTTTTTTTCTACCTTTGGTTTCTATTTTATTTTGTTCTTCTTGTGTTAAAGTTTTATTTTCTATTTTTGAAGATTTTTTAGATTTAGTTTTCTCTAAATCAGATTCTTTAATTATTTTATTTGTCTCTTCTTTAACTTCCTCTTTTTTATTTACATTTTTTCTACCTTTTTTAGGTTCGTTTTGAACTTGATTAATCTCAGTTTGAGCTTGGATAATAACTTGGGATTCTTTAATTAATTCTACTTGTTCTATTTTATCAGCTTTTTCGGCATTTTCAACCTTGTGATTTTTTTTACTTGTTCTTGGTTTTGTTTGTTTTTCTAAATCACTTGGTTTATCTGTAACTAGTACAGCGGGTGCTGTAGATGGTTTAGTGGTTTTTGTTGATTTAGTTGATTTATTTGTTTTAACTGTTGGTTTAGTATCAATTGGGATATTTACAGTAGATTCAGTAGATACAGTATTTGTATTAACTTGATTATTTTTAGGTTTGATAATTTGACCAGGTTGTACTACTTGAGCAGATTTAGTAGTTAAAACTGCATCGACTAAAATTGACTCTGGTCTTCCAAATATAGCAATAGCTTCTGCTCTAGCTTTTTCTCTTTCCTTTTCTTCTTCAATTGCTTTATTTTTAAAATATTCTCTTTCTTCTAAAGGTCTTGAATCATATGGATCAAAAATATCTTTAGGTAATAGACCATTATTCTTTCGAAGTCTCTTGTTTTTAAGTTTATCATCATTTTTCTCTAGTTTAACTGTATAAGGTTTAGTTGTTTGAATTATATTAGTACTTGGACTACCCATAGTTTGTTTTGGTTGATTCTTCTTTCCAAAAAAGTCTATTTCTTCTTCTTTACCATCAGGAGTTCTTCTTCTTAATACAATAAAAGTTTCTTCAGGATCACAACTTCGAATATCAATTCCAGTGCATTTATGTCCTAACATGTTCTTAAAATTAAAATTATCCATTATATAAGAAACTTGAGCTTGAACACTATTTATATATCTAAAATATGATGTAATATCAAAGAGTTGTCTGATTAAACATTCTTCAGTTGTCTTACATATTTCTAATGTCATATGAAGTAAACAAATATAACTGTGTCCACTTATTTCATGCATTCTCTTATAATCTTCTAAAAATTCTGGATCTGAATCTAAAATTAATGCACGATAAACTTGATTTAAATAATAACATATGAATATTAGTGTCTCATTGTTCATTTGACTACTAGTTGCATGTTGTATAAATTCTTCATAAATAACTGCTTCGATATTTAGTACTATGTTAAAACATAATTCCTTTATTATCTCAATTAGTTCATCCATCTTTTCTTCTGATAAACGTTCTCCACATTTTACAGCTTTGTATTTTGGTTTGGATTCTTTTTTAATAGATTTGGTTTCAACTTTTGGTTCGACTTTTTGTTCTGCCTCTTTAGTTTCTTTTTTAACTCTTTTACCTTTAGTAACTGGTTCAGCTTTAGTAACTGGTTCAGCTTTAGTAACTGGTTCAGCTTTAGTAACTGGTTCAGCTTTAGTAACTGGTTCAGCTTTAGTAACTGGTTTAGTTGGATTATTGTTTTTTTTGGTTGTTCCCATTTATATAAGTAAATATGTTGTCAAATATTTATATTATTTTTCAATAAATAATATATTTTATACAAAAAACCTAACCACCATATTCTTTACTGTATAACTTTTTTATTATAATAAAAAATTGATAATATATAGTAATATAAAAATTAATATATATATATATTCATAATCTAAATGACTAATTCTACAATTTCTGACGCCAAAAAAATAACTGATTTTATTAACAGCATTAAGGCTTTTGAACATATGCCTGCTGAAATGGTAACAATAAGTAAAAATAACTTGATAAGAAAAGAATGGAAAGTTTACAGATTTGATGCTAGAGTTAAAGATGATGAAGGATTTGAAGGTGATTATGATATTATGACTGGAGGATTTCATGCAACATATTGTTGGTGTGGAAATGATGAATACTGTTTAACTTCTCCAGATTTTTTCAATTCAATGGTATCTAAATCATACAAAACAAAAGGTAAAATAGTTTTTGAACTGTAAATTAAAAAGTTATTATTTAATTTTAAGTATTTCTTCTTTGTTATTATAAAATATCAATTTAAGTTCAGCTAATATCTTTCTTTTATTTTCTATATTATCTTTATCATCTTCGTTATCTAAGTTATTAAGGTAATTTACAGCCCATGTTATAAATTTTGTGTTATAACGTTTTTTATTGTTTTCAATAAATTCAAGTGTTTTTTTTATATTTTCTTTTTCAAATGGATCTGTTAAAAGAACCTGGAGATTTTCAAGAATTTTCATAACCCTATCAGAAGCTTTTCCTCTTACCCACTTTTTACCATTGTGAAGTTTACATGAATCTCTTGAAATATCTGTGATAAAAAAATTTTTATTTTGTGGCTTAGAATCATTTATATAAATGTGTTTAGCAAAATTTGGTATTATCGATAGGAATTCTGTAGTAGACAAGTGTTTTATTACCTCTTCTAATTCTATATTTTTAAGTTCATTAGTACCATGAGCTATAATATTTATTTGAGTATTATTTGTATTATGTGAATTTATCATATTTGTATTATGTGAATTCGTCATATTATTTGTATTATGTGAATTTGTAATGTTATTTGTATTAGTTATATTTTTTTTAAGTTCATCAATTTCTTTAATTAATTTCTTTTGTTGTGTCATCATTAAATTAAAAAAAAATTTGGTTTTTTCATCAAAACCTAATCCTTCCATTATTTTATTTACACCATCATCATTTTCAACTTCCAAATTATTATTGATATTATCAATTTTTTTAGCTAAACAATTGTTTTTAATATGTCTACTTATTGATTTTTTACATACAAAATTAACACCACATAAAGGACAAGTGCCACCTTTCGTATTAAGTTTTTCTTGATTATCTAATTTATTGACTTTTTCTTGTGTTTTTTCAGCAACCTTTGGCAACTTTTTACTATTTTTCAGCAACTCTTCAGCAACCATAGGTAAATTATGGGTATACATTTGTTTTGTAATATCAATTGGTTTACATGGTGTTTTTTTATTTTGTGTATGATAAATAAAATCACTTTTTCTACTAAAACTTTTATTACATATTTTACAAGTGTGTAATACCATTATTATAGTACCAATATATATTTAATTTATCCTTATATTATTTTTTTGCTTTCCGTTTCTTTCCGTTTCTTTCCGTTTCTTTCCGTTTTTCCGTTTTTCTTTATAATATATAGCTTATTACTTTTTAAAAATTTTAAGTATAAATCAAATAAAAAAAAGTAAATTAGTAATTGATACTAGAAAAATGACGGAAAAGTTGCTGAATTTGGTAGTCAAAAATTGTGTGTGTGTAGGTAGGTAAAATAAAAAAATTTTATTTTAAATTTTTTGCTAACTCATTTTAATTAAATTTTATACAAAAATCTACTTGAATTAAGCAAAAAATATTAGTCTTAAGACCAAACAATATAAAATATACTTACATTAAGACGTTATTGCATCTGAAAATTATTTAATTTTAGCTTCTTTTTTCTCAAGTTTTTTTTCATATTTATCAAGAGCAATTTGTTCAATAATTTCATCAAGTTCATCATCACTCATATTTTTAACATCATCATTCCAATAAGTTTTATTTTCTCTGATTTTTCGTAATAATTTCCTTCTGATATCCATAGAATGTCTAGACACATAACCACAATGTTCAAGTACTTCAATAAATTCATCTGTAAATGAAGTAAATAGCCCTTCATTGTCAAAATGATCATCATAATTAAACCATTTTGAATGGTCCTCTATTACTTTAAGTGTTTTATCATTTGAAAAATAACCTAGAACAACACCTCTTTTCCAAAAGAATTGTTCACAATATCCGCGACCTCCACCTATTCCAAAAAGTAATATATATCTGTCTTGAACTTCTCTCATATTTCTAACACGAGTAAAACAAACACATTTAATAACTTCACCTATTTCTTCATCAGTATCAATTATGCCGTTTGCTATTTTTTGATATTCATTAATTGCATCAAGTATTTTTTTAAGTTCTTCTTTATTTGTATATATTACTGTATATGATTGATGACCCATTGTATTTTTTTATTTTTGTAACCTATATATAATAATTTGTATTATTATTTAGAATCAATTTTTATAAACTTATATAAAATATATATATTACATCACAGAAAATTCTAACAATAAAGAAACAAGACAGTACATGCAGCTAATTTTCAACATCCGTCCATACATGCGCTTAACCCGGACGACATTATCATTCCCAACAAAACGGAGACGAGGAAAAACACCAACCAACCCACCAAACTCCACCACAACCTGGTTATAGGCGAACCAGATAGCAATCAACACAAAGTATAGTGACACAAAATTGACCCCCATGAGGATGTTGAACTTGAATTTCACCCCATCAAAACACTCCTTCAACGTGTTCAAGTTGTAGTTAATGTTGAACAGCATCAGGCAGTAAAAGACCCAGATGTTGATTGAAAGGTCTGCGTTTTCACGTCTACCAAGCGGATTAAACTGATGGACTCCTTCAACCAGTACTTCGTCGATGTAGACTGGTGCTCGGTTTATCTGGTCTACCTGATCGTCTACTTGGTCTACTTGGTCTACTTGATCCATCTGATCCCTCAACCCTATTAACTCGATTTGTGCTAACGCCGCTGGACTAGGCTTAGAGGTGCAGCTTATACACTTCCTCTTACCCGAAGTCCTAAACCATTCACTAATGCATGTGGTGTGGTAGTTTGGGCTTGAGCATCGAGGGTTGCATCCGAGGTTGCACAGATCTTGGGTGATTTCTTCTCGACAAATTAGGCAGATGGGATGGTTAGGAACCTGTCCCACACGGTCTTCAGTGCTGTTTGTTTCGCTCATATTAAAGCGTTGCTGTAAGACCAGGATATATATTATAAAATTAATTGGGCAATTTAGGTGTCAAAAAATTCAAATTTTTGTAATAGATAACCATTACAAAAGATTAAATAGATTTAATCCTGATATAATAATGTACTTGATATATTATATCAGTAAATCTTTAAGTATATTACATTAAATATTTAATTTTATAAAACAATAGGAATAGGATTACCCTGGTTATCTACTAAGTAACTAAATCTAAAATTAATAACTTCAATATTACCATTAATATCAGCAAGATTATTAATTAATATGATATTAGGAATCCAAATACTAGCATATAAGGATGTAACACCTACTGTATTAGAACTTCTTCTCATAGCACCCCAAGCAGTTTCTGTTGCTCTTTGAATTTCCATTCTGGTAGTATGTAATGGTTGTAAATTAGCAGTAATATCAGTTTTTCCAACTGCAGAGTCATATATAACTTTACCATCTGTTCTAGTAAGAGTCATTCTAATATTATAAGTATAACCTTTATAAATAAAATTTTCAATTGAGGAATAACCAGCATTAATTCCTGCAGCTCTATCTCCATCAATTGGTAAGCTTTCAGATATTTTTATTATTGTATCTATTCCAACACTTTTAATAAATTTTTTAATTAAACATGGAAATGTTTGACATTTTTCATATGGTAAATTTGCTTCAGATAAAACAAAATTTTCTATTTGACAATGAGTACCATCTGTGGTTAAATCACAGCATTTTTTTTTATCGCATTTTTTATTACATTTAGTTTCTTTTTTGTCACAATCATTTAAAAGGTATTTTAGATTTTTGAACATTTATATTATATATTAGTTTTATAATAAATTTTAAGATATGGTAGGAACTTGAGCTTACTTGTAAAAAAAATTTGATTAATCTATCAAATATAGTACTTCTATATATATTATTAAGTTATTACTTATGACTGAGTATTTATTTTTACAAGATAATGAAATTCACTTGTTAGGAAATTTTAATGAAATTAATTATAATTTAATGTACAATTTATTTGAATTAGCTAAAAGAAGTTCCTTACCAACAATTGATATACATATCAGTTCTCCAGGTGGATACATATCGGAATTAGATAAAATCACCATTCTAATACAAACTTGTTCTAAACCTATTCATGCGTATATTCATAATACAGAATATTTTGGTATATATTCTGGAGCTGCAAGTGCCGCAAGTGTACTTGTTTCATATTGTAATCAAGTATTTATAGATCCTGATGCAACTTTTATGATTCATCATTCTAGAAAAATTAATATGTTTACTGGAAAGATAGAAATAGTTGAAAATGAAGAGGATATATTATATTGGATGGAAAAAACAAATCAGCCATATGATATTATTAAATACTTTGTAAAAACAGAACAGGTACTTGATTCATATACTGCTAAAAATTTTGGATTTGTTAATGGAATTATTAAAAATTATAAATATGTAATTCCAATTGGAAATCAAATATTACAAAAGAATGTTTCGAGACTATTTGAATAATAAAATTTATATATTAGAGAAAATATGTATTATAAGTATAGTATTGTAAAATTTGAATTTTACACATTTTCTATTAAATTATATATATATATCTATCAATAAAATACAAATGGGAAGACCAAAACAAGATAAATCCAAGATTAATAGTATTTTAAATAAGGTATCAAAAAAATCTGATACTAAGAAACTTTCTTATAAGAAATGTCCTCATGGTAAAGCAAAATATTATTGTACAGGTTGTGGTGGTAGTGGAATATGCTCACATTTAAAAAGAAAATATGATTGTATTATTTGTCATCCAAAAGGATTTTGTATCCATTCGAGACATAAAGCTAGATGCTCAATTTGTAATTGTACTAAATCAAAATCAAAAGTTAATAAAGATAAAATAACTAAATCTAAAAAAGCTATTACGCCCTTTAAACCTGAATTTGTTTCAGTTCCGACTCACGTTCCGCATTATATACCTGCTCATGTACCTTCACATATATCTCCAATTCATGTACCTGCATATGTGCCTGCTTATATTCCTACACATATCCCAGCTCATATTCCAAATCATATTCCAGCTGAACATTTACCTATCCATGTTCCAGCACATGTTCCAGGACCGGTCCCAGCTTATATTCCAGAATATGTTCCAGCTCATGTACCAATAAGGATACCAGCTGATAGTCATGAACAAAAAATAAAAGAATCTTCTCAAGTAGAAAATCATGTACCATTATTTGGAAAGGTTCGCAAATTTATTACTTTTGGATCAGTTGAAAGTATAACTAAAGAATCCCAATTGGTTCCAGAAAAATCTAGTACTTTAAATTCAAGTGATAATCAAGATTATGATATATCAGAGCTTTTGGAGATACTTGAGAGTATTTCTTAAAATTTTATATATAAAATTAGCTTGTCTTAATAAACAAAAATATCACATAGTTCTATACATTTCTAACTCTTTAATTAATTCTCTTGATGAATTAAAATGTTTAGTTTTTTGACCCCATCTAATTTTTTTATTAGGTTTGTAAGAATGGTTAAGATTTAAAAATTCAGCTTTAATTACTTGAGGTTTAACTGGATCACCTTTCTCCACTCCTCTATTTCCTTTTGTAAAAGATGGATAGGATATTTCAATGTGTAAATTTATATTATCAGTTTCTATCATAATTGAAACACTCCAGGTCATATCTACATCGTATCCAATATCTATTAATTCTTGACCAATTTTTCTAATTTCATAAAAACATTCAATATTGTAACCACTAGTTACAATTTCACTTAACATTGAAACTAACTTTGAATAATTTGTACAAGTTTTGAATACTGAAGAAAAACCTAACTCCTCTACCTCAAAAAACTTGTTGAATTTGTTAACAAGAGATATGTTTACAAAGCTAGTTGTATATCCAAATCCGTATCTATAAGAATTTGTATGTTCAACTAGAATTGAATACCCTTTCATCATAAAAACTATATTTTTTTCTTCATGTAATATAAATTTGTATTGAGATAAAATTTCGTCTTGTCTCAATCCATTAAAAATTGACTTGATGTCCTGAAAATTAACTATGGAACTAATTTCATAAGTACGATGTTGGTTACAAACAGGATTTGAATGTATAGGTGGAGAAAGTACAGATGGAGAAAGTTCAGATGGAGAAACTAGATGAGTTGGTGAAATTAGAGGTGTTGGTGGAAGAGCTTGAACTTTACCTTGTGTACTAGGATTATGGTCTAGTTCATGAATTGACTTGTATAATGATGAAATGTTTGGTTCAGTTCTTACGGAAGGTTGTTTTCTCCTCTTGATATCGCTTTGGGGTCTGTTTCCAATAGCTCCTACTCTTAACTTGTCTATATGGACTGGAGATAGTGGACGAGAAGATTTTTTAGTTTGGGATTTTGAACTAGTTTCCATATATTCTGATCCATCTGATTCTTCTGATTGTTCTGACCCATTTAATTGTCCTAAACTAGTTGAAACTTTTCTATCAGACGATGTAACTTGGTTTGTTCTTGGAATTGCTAAATCTCTTAAAAGCATATGGTTATATATAGATAAGGAATTTGATGACCCTGATGAACTTGATGACCCTGATGAACTTGATAAACTTGAAGGTCTAAATTGAACAGGTTCATCGTCACTTAAATCTACATGTTCAGGATCATAGAAACCATATGCTAACTTTTTTGGTTTTATAATACGTTTTTCACGTGCACTAGCTAAATTTGATACCGACATATCAAGTGATTTTTGTATTAAATCATAATATTAATTAAGAATATAACCAGGAGTTAAAGTGTTAAAAATATCAATTTTTTTAGTTTATAATACAAAATATTGATTTAAATATTAAATATATTAATATAATAATAATAAAATGAAAACAAAAATAGAAGGTAAAACCATGTATGTTGATTTTGGAGATGAGGAATATCCTTGGACTCCAGATGAATTTAAGTATTTAACTGTCAAAACTAAAGTAATTATTAAAAAACTTCAAGACAAATATCCAGATATCTTAGCTACTTTTTTAGAAAAAGACCCAGGTAACATACGTATTAGTTTTGAACAATGGGGTTCTGAAAATAAAATTCATTATCTAATTGGTTATAAGGAGCAAAATAATTATTGGATGAATAACATTAGTTTCAAAAATAGTTTATCATGTAATGGTATGATTGCTCAATCTAATTTTAATCAGGAATTTGAAGAACTAACAAATATCATTGATACATTAATTAATGATTATTCCTCTTAAAATAATTATATTTTTTTAAGTAATAAAATTTGATTTTTTTTATAATTAAAGTATAAAAAATATTTTAAATAATAATTACATATATATGGATTGGAAAACCAAGTACATCAAATATAAAAATAAGTATTTAGATCTTAAAAGAACATTAATAAATGATAATATATTAACAGGTGGAGCTGTAGTATTTCCACCAGATATATTTGCTCCGGCTCAAATTCGAAGATTAAATTTAGAAGTTCAAAGGTTAGAAAAAGAGGGATTTCTTGTTGATGGTTCTGAAATTGCTTCAAGAGTTTTATATGTTATTGATTCTACTGATGGTGTTAGAAATAGATTAGAATTACCAGAAGGTTATCCACAATTAGGACAAATTGTATTAAATGGTGTTAAACAATTTAATTTAGCCACTGACAATATTATAAATATTGTTAAAAGAATACCAAACGATAGACAATATGTTCTTGTATATTGTCATCCTAAAAATATTAAAAATAGTTCTGATCACTTTTTATATGGTTCAATTCAAAAAGCAATTGAAGAATCAGGTCTTACAGATCCAACTATTTTAACAATAGATATAACTATTGGCGATGATGGTGATTTAAGACATGGAATACGACCTGGACCAAATATTAAAGCGAATGGATTTTCAGATGAATTCATCAATAGATACACAGTTATTTCACCATTTGATATAGTATTTATGCCTGATTGTGGTGGTCCATGGTATGAATTACAAAATACTCCTACTACTGAAAGTATTCCTAGACTTTTAGAAATTATAGAAAGAGTTATGAGAATAGTTAAACCTGGTGGTAAACTTATTATAAGTAAAATTTTTCTACCAGGATTATATGAAGCTGTTATAGAACGTTTTCCTACTGCTTCTCCATTTTTGTTAGTGGAAAATTCTCAACTTCCTGCTATTCAAATTGTTAAATGATAAAATTATTGCAAAAAAGAAAATTAAAAATATAAAAAATTGTATTTATCTAAAATCTTTGAATAGATATTTTAGCAGGTATTCTACTTAAATCTCCTTCGTAACTTCTAGATATTTTCAATTCACGTAATGATTCTGGTAGATTCTCAACAGCTATAGGTTGATGATACATAAATGAACCTAATTTTAACACAATTAATCCCTCTGGTAAAAGTCCTGGGGTAACTAATTGATTTGCATTTCCTAGACTTAAATATTTAATTGTTGAAGGTATTGTTCCTGGAACCATATTATAACTTATTTCCATATTTTCTATTCCTTCTGGAAATACTCCTGGTTCTATTGGTTGACCTTCATTATTCCAATAGTTTCCAAATTTTATAGTTTTTAATGTTCTAGGTAAATCACCTGGTCTCAAAGGATTACCACCATTTTTAAAATTACTTCCTAACCATAATCCTCGTAATCCAGTTGGTAAATTAGTAGAATCTAATTTTTGATTAAACCTACAAAGATGTTCAAATACCAAATTAATTATACTATTTGGAAAGGCACCTGGAGCTACTGGTTCACCACCATTATTATAGTTACCACTAAAATATAATTTAGTTAGTGTTGGTGGAAGTAATCCAGGAGTAATTGCTCGATTTAATTCACTTGGCATTGATAATTCTTTTAGACCTGGTGGAAACACTATTGATTCTAATGGTTGAGAGTAATTATTAGATAAAACTAATTTTTCTAATCTAACAGGTAATATTCCTTCTCCTAATGGATGATTAAAACGTTGACCTAATACAAGGATCTTTAAGTTTTCAGGCAAAGAACCTGGTATAATTGGTTCATTAAAATGTTGTCCAATATATAAAAATTCTAATTCAGCTGGTAATGATCCTAAAGCAAATGGTCTATCTCTATTTCTAAAACCATAATCAAATGTTAAATATTTAAGAGATTCTGGTAAAGAACCTGGAATAATTTCTTGGTTGAATGAGCTATCAAATTTTAAGTGGGTTAATGAAGTTGGTAATGAATTTGGTAAAATAGGCTTATTAAAATCATATCCAAATTTTAAATGAGTAATTGAATTTGGTAAAACTCCAGGTTGAATTTGTGAGTTAAAATTAGAAAATTCCATAGTGTCCTTACCTAAAATTAAACTTTTTAAGTTTGTTGTTGTTCTTGTAAACAATTCTCTCATTTGTTCATTTGTAATAGGAAATATAATATTTAATTCCACAACATTAAGTCTACTTACAGGGGTATATGTTCGTAATATTTGATTATATCTTTGTTCATTTAATGTAATTCTTGGTATAGGCATACTTTCTCTATGTTCCCTATTAATAAATCTTACTCCAGGTGTTGTTCTTGTACTAATAAAGGAAAATACTTCTCGATAAACATCTGGGCCTAATTTATCTTTTAATGGATTTGGTGAAGGTTCAACAGCGACTTCTTCAACTTCTTCAACTTCTTCGGTAGCTCCCATTCCTACACCTATGGCTTCTCCACTAACTCCTCCTTTTTGTTCTAAACTCTTTTTAAGTTCTAAATACTTGTTTTTGTATTTGATGTATTTGGCTTTCCAATCCATATATATATATTTTTTTTATATAAAAAATTTTAACTTATATTCAAAGATAAATGGGATTTATTATTTTTGTCTATTTTATCATCAAACCAATTATAATAAACTTCAAATTTGTAGTTTGGATATTTTTTTCCAAGCACATTATAAATATTAATTCCATGGTATCCAAATATTTTGTCGAAATATTTATTTTCCCAATCTAATGGTACTTTTTTATATCCGGCTTGGTACATTGTTTTATCAAAAAATGATTGTAAATATTCTATAAAATCAGCAGAATAATTAAGACATGCGCATTCTTCTCTAAATTGATATGCTCTACCATGTATATGCGCATAAGGAATCATTGTTTTTTTCATACCAGTATTAATTGATATACCAAATTGTGTTTTTGCTTTATCAATAAACATTCCTATTTTATAATCAATACCATTCAATTTATAATATAAAAATAATTCATTTGATTCTATTTTTATTGTACATCTTTTTCTTTCAAATGTCATTAAGTAATTATAACCAGATAAATGTGGAATTCCCAGTTTATTTAAATTGATATCTATATTTATTAGTTTTCCAGAGCCTTTTTGTTTATTATATGATTCTACATATTTATCATCAATTAGTTGCAAAATTTTATTTAGATCTAATGATTTTATGACTGATACAAATTTTAATCTGTTTTCTTCATTGTGCTTAAATATTTTTAGTATATTGATTACTGAAATAAATTTTTTGTCTCGAATTATAATATTTCCATCAATTATATGATTTATTAATTTTTCTTCTTGATTGATATATACTTTTTCCTCTAAATCTGATTTTTTAATAATAATATATTCTTGGTTTTCAAATAATTGTTTTATGTATGGTTCTAAAATATCTATGTAAGAAAATATTGTATTTAATTCGTTTTTATCATTTATCGTATATTCATAATCATTGTCATAATAACCAAAATTATTTGTATTTCCTATATCTTGAGATACAATTACTTTCGAATTTTCTCTAAGTAATTCTACATCTTCTAAATCTTTTTTTTCAATATAGCCTCTTAACATTTGATTTAATTACTTATTATATATTAAAATAATTAAATTTTTATAATAAAAAAATTATACCTATAATTACTTTATTCTAGAAATATTGCTTTCTCATGAATATTTTTTATAGTGTAAAAATTTGTTAAATCTAATGGTTCTCCTTTATCTTTTTCTTGAATTTTAATTTTTTCAATTAGTTCATCTAACTCTTTCCAATCATTAGCCAATAGATGTTTTTTATGGGATTTTTTTCTTGTGTCATTAAATTCTTGAAATAATATAGTAGTTACAGCTGGATTTGATTGTTTAATGTTGTTTAAAATTTGCTCATTATCATCAATCATTATATCAGCTTGTATATGATTTATTATATGAAATTTTTCGTATTTGTTTGCTGTATAAAATTCAAAATCAAAATAAATATATTGTCCATCTTCCTTTAATTTGTTTGTTCTATAAATAGCAGATTTTTCTTTACAATAGGATACTATATATAGATTATGGGATTGTGATTTCCATTTGGTTAATGTTTCAATTGCTCCTTCAACATTGATTACTAGATTGTCTTTATTTTCTTTTCCTTCATTACCTTCATAATCAGTTAGTACTCCTCCAACATCTATAGCTATTTTCATCTTGTATTAGTAATAAATTATATTTTAATTGATTATCAATTTTTATAAAATAAAAAAATACTTATTAACTACCAAGTCTTAGCATGTACTGGATATCACCTGCTGCATCTTTTTCAATATAAATTCCTTCGAAAAACTGTTTATCGCCCATAATATCAATAGGATGAACAATTTGATTTGGATTTTCTTTAAGTTGTTTACATACTTCATCAATATATTCATAAACATCATTCGAATTTAATGATTTTAATTCTAAATAAGACATAACTTTTTCATTATAAAATGTATAAATAATTCCAAGTAATTCTTTTAGAGTATATGATTTATTTTTTAGTATAATAGTATGATAATTTTCAGAAAATCTGTGACAAGGTAATACTAAATATCTTACTACTAATTCCTCTTTATTTTCCTCAATTACAATTGATTTACCTTCATTTTTAGTTAACTTTATATCAGAAACTGGATTACAAATCACCCATGTTTTTTCTTCAGGTATATCAATACATTCTGTTGGAAAATCAGAATAATTTTTTGTTCTGTATTCTATCATATTTTTTTAATAATAATTTAATATATTATATTGTTTAATCAACTTTTCTTTACAAAAAATATTGAATATAAATATATTTATATATTAGTATATAAACATGTTAACTAATAAAATAAAATATTTTAATGGTTGTATTATAAAAAATGATGCTCATGAAAAAATCTTGGTAAAAAAATATATATTAGACAAAGAAATACAAGAGAAATTAGAATACAATAAAAAACTTAAATTAGAATTAGAACAAATAAGAAAAGAGAATATTGAATATTCTAATAAACTTGAAGAAGAAAATGAAAAACTTAGAATTCAAATTGAAGAAATTAAAAGAAAAAAGAATGAAGAGTACTAATTATTTATATCGACTCTTTTTCTTCTGATTTAGAACTTGTTAATTCTTCTGCTTCTTTTGTAGAATTTTTAGTTTTATCTTGTGAAAATAAATTTTTTATTAAACCAAAAATACCTATAGACTCAAATTCAAACTCGAATTGAAATGTAGTTTTAGTTTCTCTTTTTAACATATTATATATTTAATAATTTATATTATTATATATTTAATCTACTTTTATAAAAAAAATTATTTAATTTAATTATACATATTATTTTTTTACATTTGGCTAATATTTTTATGTTGTATTTTATTACTGAGATGTCATCACTATTTATTATATCATAGATTGGATTAGAATAATAAATAATTCCTTCTAGAGAATCAGGTAATTCAGGTAAACTTGTTAAATTATTGTATATACAGTTAATAAATTCAAATGAATCTGGTAGTCTTGATATATATTTGATATTATTATGTTGACAACAAATAGTTTTTAAACTAGATGGTAGATAAGGTAATTCAGTTAATTTATTACTAAAACATGTTAATGTAATTAAACTATTTGGTAAATCAGGTAAACTTATCAGATTATTATGTCGACAATTAAGTTCTTTTAATTTGTTAGGTAATTCTGGTAAGCTTGTTAATTTATTATTTTCACAATATAATATTCTTAGGTCTAAAGGTAAACTTGAGATATTAACCAATTGATTATTATCACAACGTAATGTTTTTAGATTAGGGGGTAAATCTGGTAAGTTAACAAAGAAATTAAATCCGATTGTTAAAAATAGTAGTCCAGATGGAAGA